>Ga0209581_1001889_pt1 | contig 22304 bp, 21 predicted proteins | sample Coa_R2_FD_187160 | JGI IMG/M metagenome (GOLD analysis project Ga0209581, IMG submission 187160) | Surface soil microbial communities from Centralia Pennsylvania, which are recovering from an underground coalmine fire - Coalmine... | ecosystem: Environmental > Terrestrial > Soil > Unclassified ...
ACATTAAGAATTCTGCAAAGCATCGCCCTTCTGACTGTGATTTTTCTGCGAGACAGGAAGCAGCATTTAATGCGTCTGTAGAGGCAGATTGATAAAGCTTCCTGAATTTAGGCAATTTTTTTCATCGTCTCATTCAGTGCTGACTGCCAATCTGGTAATGCAACTTCGAAAGATGACCACAGTTTTTCATTCGAGAGAACCGAATTCGCAGGGCGCTTGGCAGGAGTAGGATACTCACTCGATGGGATGGGAATGACCCGGGCCAGTTTCTTCTCATTTTGCTGCTGGTATTGGTCAAATATCTCCTGCGCAAATCTGCACCAGGTCGTCGCGCCACCGCATGTCATGTGATACACCCCGTGGTCCGCTTCTTTGTCTAGTATTGCCCGGGTCGCATCGGCAATTGCTGCGGATGAAGTCGGGGCTCCGAACTGGTCATCAACAATTTTTAATTCATCGCGCTCACTGCCCAGCCGCAACATAGTCTTCAGAAAATTGTGGCCATGCGGTCCGTATACCCAACCGGTGCGGAAGATTAAATATCTGCCGTCAACATTCTTGATTGCCTGCTCACCCGCAAGCTTCGTCCGCCCATATACATTTAGCGGATTTGCAGGATCATCCTCTCTCCACGGAGTTTTTTTCGATCCATCGAAAATATAGTCTGTTGAATAATGCACAAGTAAGGCATCGATCTTGGCAGCTTCTTCTGCGAGCACACGTGGCGCAGCGGCATTGATCGTCATGGCCAATTCAGGCTCTGATTCCGCTCGATCCACAGCGGTATATGCCGCGGCATTTAAGATAACTGTTGGCCGAAGTTGCGCAATAAGCGGACGCAGTTCTTCGGGTCTTGAAAGATCGGCTGTCCTATGATCCCATGCTGTTACTTCACCGGCATCCGCAAAACTACGCTGCAGTTCTGTTCCAACCTGCCCATTTGCCCCCAGAATGAGAATCACAGCTTTTCGATTCATGCAAACAGCTCTGCCTCATGCAGAGTTCGCCCTTGCTGGTCTTTTTCAGAAACGATTGCTTCGCTCGCGGAAACCGGCCAGGGAATCGCAACTTCGGAATCATTCCATAGCACAGTTCTTTCATCAGCCGGAGAATAATATCCTGTGACTTTATAGGCAAATCCAGCCACATCAGACAAAGCAACGAACCCATGCCCAAATCCTTCCGGTATCCAGAACATGCGTCCGTTCTCACCGGAAAGCTCCACGCCAACATGCTTCCCGAACGTGGCAGAGCTGCGGCGCAGATCAACCGCTACATCCCAAACTGCTCCATGCGTCACTCGAACCAATTTCCCTTGTGTATTGCGTATCTGATAGTGGATGCCGCGAACGACATTTTTCCTCGATAAAGAAAAATTGTCCTGGACCCAATGCGTAGGCAATCCTGCCTGCTGCATGGCACGCTCGTTATATGTTTCAAAGAAAGCGCCGCGCGAATCCTTAAAAATGCGCGGCTCCAGTATCAGAACCCCAGGTATTGCGGTCTCAATTATGTTCATTCGTTAAATGCCATTGGAAGGGAAATTAGGCTCGTTCAGCAGAGATAAAAGGTATTGCCCGTACCCACTCTTTCGCACAGATTGCGCAAGCGCTTCCAGCTGTTGTGAAGTAATGTATCCGCTGCGAAAAGCAATTTCCTCCGGGCATGCAATTTTCAAACCTTGCCGCCGTTCAATTGTCTGAATAAAAAGACCTGCCTCAAAGAGCGAGTCATGCGTTCCGGTATCCAGCCACGCCATGCCGCGGCTCATCAATTCAACATTGAGCGTGCCGCGTTCGAGGTAACAACGATTCAGATCCGTGATTTCTAACTCTCCGCGAGCGGAAGGTTTGAGAGAGGCGGCCAGATCAACTACATCATTGTCATAGAAATAGAGACCTGTTACGGCATAACGTGATTTCGGCGCCTTCGGTTTCTCTTCGAGGCTGACGGCGCGTCCTTTGTTATCGAACTCGACTACTCCATATCGTTCCGGATCATGCACTGGATACGCAAAAACTGTAGCGCCTTTCGTCTTGCTGGCCGCTTTTACCAGTTGTGCCGAGAGCGATTGCCCATAGAAAATGTTGTCGCCCAGAACCAGCGCGCACGAATCGCCTCCAATGAAATTCCTGCCAATGATAAACGCCTGAGCAAGTCCGTCAGGACTCGGCTGCACAGCGTATGACAGCTGCAGCCCCCATTGCTTCCCATCTCCGAGCAATTCTGCAAAGCGCGACGTGTCCTGCGGTGTCGAAATAATCAGTATTTCCCGGATACCCGCCAGCATAAGCGTTGTGAGCGGGTAATAGATCATCGGTTTGTCATAAACCGGAAGCAGCTGCTTTGAAATTACATGGGTAACAGGATAGAGACGGGTCCCTGACCCGCCCGCGAGAATAATCCCTTTCATCGTGCGACACGCTCCGCGTAATTCGTTTCAATCCATTGCAGATACGCGCCGGAGCGCACGTTCTCGACCCACTCCTGGTTTGCGAGATACCATTCGACCGTCTTACGAATTCCGGACTCAAATTGTTCTGCCGGCTCCCAGCCCAGTTCCTGTCGAATCTTGCGGGCATCAATGGCATAACGGCGATCATGGCCGGGACGGTCCGTTACATAGGAGATCAGCTTTCTTCTCACACCCAGAGTTGCATCTGGAGAAAGTTCGTCGAGAAGATCGCAGATCGTCGTCACAACATCAATATTTTTCCGCTCGCTGGATCCCCCGATGTTGTATGTTTCCCCCACCCTTCCACGCTCCAGTACTGTGCGAATCGCCGAACAGTGGTCCTCGACAAACAACCAGTCGCGCACATTCTTCCCATCCCCATAAACCGGCAATGGCTTCCCCTCGAGACCATTCAGAATCATCAGCGGGATGAGCTTTTCGGGGAACTGAAAAGGGCCATAGTTGTTAGAGCAGTTTGTCGTCAGGACCGGCAATCCATATGTGTGAAAATAAGCGCGCACCAGATGATCGGAAGAGGCCTTTGATGCCGCATACGGGCTGTTTGGCGCATATGGTGTGACTTCAGAAAAAGAAGGATCATCGGGGCCGAGCGAACCATAGACCTCATCTGTAGAAACGTGCAGAAAACGGAACATCTTCTGTTCGCCCTCGTTCAGTTCTGCATAATACGCGCGCGCAGATTGCAGCAGCGCAAACGTGCCGAACACATTCGTTTTGATGAATGCATCCGGCCCAACAATAGACCTGTCTACATGGCTTTCAGCAGCAAAATGGACGATGGCTCGGGGCTTGTGCTCTCGTAAAAGCTGCCCGACCAGTGTTTCATCTGCGATATCACCGTGTACAAAGCTGTGCCGAGGATCGCCATCAAGCAAGCGCAGATTGTTGCGGTTTCCGGCATATGTAAGATTATCGAGATTAACGACCGGAGAGCCGACCTTACTGATCCACTCAAGAACGAAATTAGAGCCGATAAAACCAGCGCCGCCTGTTACCAGGATCGAATCTTCTTTATTCATCGTTTAGTTATCTCTTGTTTTAGATCTCAGGCAGTCTTCCTGGCCCAGAGTGCTCTACGGAGGATGTCCAATCGTTCATTTTGCTCCGGGTCCTGCCGCAGCCGCTCCATTCCTTCGCGGAAAAGCGCTACCATTATACCGATGAATAATCCAATGACTGCCGCAACAATGGTAATCAGACCACGCTTCGGAAACGACTTGTAATCCGGGACAATCGCCGGGTCTACAACCTGGATCAGTGCCCCTTCTTTAGCTTCATCCAGTTTTGCCAGCTCAAATTGACGTGCCAGGATTTCAAAAACTGTTTCGTAATACTTCACGTCGCGCAGCTTTCGAATATACTCAATTCCTGCCTGGGGAACCTGGCCTTTAGGGACAATTAAACCTGCGCCAATATCATCAGCATTGCCGCCGAGCTTGGCTAGTTGTGCCTTCAGACTATCCAATTCCTGTTGCGTCTGGATTACATCGGCGTTCTGGCCTGTCGCATACGTTCGCATGGCTTGCAATTGCACTTCCTTAGCAGCAATCTGAGCGCGTAATGTCACAGCAGATTCAATCAGCGCGCGCGCCTGACTGTCGAGCTGAATCATCCCTGTTTTCTGTTGGGTTTCCTTTAATGCTTCTTCCGCATTTGCCAGCTGGTCTTTTGTCTGCTCCATCTGTTGCTGGAAAAAAAGCCGGCGCTGCGCCGCCTCGCCAATAGCTAAGTGCTCCGAAAGTCGCCGATACTCGTCAACATAGGCATTCGCCATTTCAGCTGCGCGCTTCGGGTCCCTATCTTCTACCGAAATATGGATCAGATTGTCTTTTTTATCAGCCTCGACCGTAGCATGATCCTCAAATGCTTTGCGGGCCGTTGACATGTATTTCTTGCGATATTCCGCCATCAATCCAAACCGCTGAATCATAGCGTCTTCTACCGTGCGGCTCTTAAACATTGCCACATACATGTCATTCGGATTCTTCAATCCCATGCCCGATCCGGCAAGAGCGCCCAGTGATCCCAGGCTTCCCAATTGCGACATGATGGTTGAACTTAACGATGAATTCTGCTGTGGAGGCAGGACGGTCGTCATGGCCGTATACTTCTTGGGCAAAAATAAAGAGACCACCAGCGCAATCACGGTAACGGCAAACGTAATCTTAAAAATCAGCCATTTTTGTCGCGCAAGAACAATCAGCAGATCAAGAAGCGATATATCATCGTCTTGCCTTTCATTAGGCATGCCCGGCGAAGCAATTCCCGCTTCCACATGCCGTATCTCAGGTGTAGTTATGTTCATTTCCTGCGCTTTGCTTGAGCTGAAGTTCCGTCCTCGCTCCATTGAAACATTGCGAGATCAGCTTTCGTTCTAAATTCTACCCGTAAGCGCAGTTTCTCCCAAATGCCTTCATGGAGTGCGATTTAGACACACTCCGTACTAAGTTCCGAAGAATACAGCTTTTACATGAACTCTCAGGACATTTTGCCAGGATGGCCAGTTACATCGCCCATCCCCTCGGCGTCAGCACAATGTCCGTGTGTCGCCCAAAGAATCGCGCCAACAAACACAATGGCAAACAGAAGAAGCACCCCCAGAGTATTTGGCATATTAGCCTCCTCCAATAAATAGGAATATGAAATCACTCCACAGGTTGCAGCAGTCCTTTCCTGCTGCTGAGAACACGCTTTCCGCCTGACGCATGGCCGTGCTATCCTCCACTCAGGAAAGGTATGCGCGCCGATCGGCACATTGCCGTTGTTTTGCCGGGTTCCAGCCCTAGGCGCTGGAGTCAATCCTTTGCGCGCGCAATAGCTCCTCGCCGTCATCTTCGCGTTCTCCCTACCCGCACGCGACCTAGTCTCTTCGGCAGCGATTAGTCACCGCTGCCCGTGACGCTCTGCTCACCGGCTCCCTTTCTCCTACTCTGCCAGTCCAGCTCGCGTCATCGTCCGAAGCAGACTCCTCCCGACAAGCCATACCGCCTGAAAATATGGCGATTTTTGAACGAAAACAGGCCCTAAAAGGAGAAAAAAACATGCAATCGACTGAGATTTTGAAGAAATTTGGACCGAAATTGAACGGCTCCCTGCCCGGCCCGAAGGCAAAACACATCGTCGAAGAAGATGACCGCCTCATCTCGCCCAGCTATACCCGTTCATACCCGATGGTGGCAAAACGCGGTCGTGGAGTCCGCGTTGAAGACGTAGACGGCAACGAATTCCTGGACTTCGCCGCCGGCATCGCTGTCACTTCCACTGGACATTGCCACCCCGAAGTAGTTGACGCCATCCAGAAACAAGCTGCCGAGCTGATCCACATCTCCGGCACCGATTTCTACTACGAATCCTTAATTACGCTTGCTGAACGCCTCTCTGCCGTGGCTCCCATGCCCGGTCCGCACCGCTTCTACTATGGTAATTCCGGGGCAGAAGCCATTGAATGCGCACTTAAAATCGCCCGTTACCATACCCAACGCCAGCATGTGATTGCTTTCTTTGGCGCATTCCACGGACGCACCATGGGCGCACTCTCGCTCACAGCATCTAAACCGCAGCAGCGCCGCCGCTTCTCGCCTCTTGTTCCGGGCGTAACCCACGTTCGCTATCCTTACGCCTATCGGGGCTGTAGCGGCGGCCCGCAGGAAGAAGAAAAATTTGCTCTCGGCTGCGCCCGCTATATTGAGGAAAAGCTCTTCAAAACCACCCTCGCCCCCGAAGAAGTCGCCGCAATTTTTGTCGAGCCCATCCAGGGAGAGGGAGGCTATGTCGTAGCTCCGACCATCTTTCTGCAGGAATTGCGTCGAATTTGCGACAAATATGGCATTCTGCTCGTCGCCGACGAAGTGCAATCCGGCGCAGGCCGCACCGGCAAGTGGTGGGCCATCCAGCACTCCGGCGTCGAGCCTGATATTGTCTGCATCGCGAAGGGTATCGCCTCCGGCATGCCGCTGGGCATCTGCATGACTCGCGCCGATATCATGGACTGGAAGCCGGGCTCGCACGCTTCCACCTTCGGCGGAAACCCCGTCTGCATCGCTGCCGCGCTGGCTACTATGGACATTCTGGAGCGCGAAGGTATTGCCAATGCCGCCAGTCTCGGAGACAAAATGTTTGCTCGACTCCGTACCTGGCCGGAAAAACATCCCATTGTCGGAGATGTGCGCGGGCGTGGCCTGATGATCGGCATTGAGATTGTCAAAGACCAGACCACTCGCGAAGTTGCCGGACAATGGCGTGATCGCATCGTAGAACTGGCTTTTGAGCGTGGCCTGCTCATCCTCGGCTGCGGCGAGACTTCTATCCGCCTTGCTCCGCCGCTGATCGCAAATGAGCACGAAGCTACCATTGCGCTCAATATTCTCGAAGAATGCATTTCATTGGTTGAAACGGAACAAGTTTCAGCGAGAGCGCTCGCCGGCTCAGCGGTATAGGATAGTAAGCCAGAGATAGCGGGATCTCTGGCTTATTCTCCAGTTCAGGCCTGTCAACATCAGCTCTCCCCGGAGGGAGTCGGCATGATTACACGTCTTTGGCAAGGCTACACTACCCCGGAAAACGCATCTGCATACGAATCCTTTGTCCGCAATGAAATCTTTCCCAAGCTCACAGATGTTCGCGGATTTCTTGGCGGTAAGCTCCTGCGCCGCAACCTTTATCAGGAAGTGGAATTTGTGGCTCTGACCCACTTCGATTCTCTGGAGTCCGTGCGCGCCGCCGCCGGCGAAGAATTTGGCTACATCATCATTCCGGAAGCAGGACGCAGACTGCTCTCACGATATGATCAGCGTGTTGCCATCTATGAAGTAGTTGTACAAGAAGAACCGTCTGCCTGACGCGCCGTTTTACTTGCGAAGCGCCTGTCTGCGGAAAAGCACGCCCGCAAACAGAAAGAGCAACGAAATTGCGATAGCAAGCAGCGCATGCGTGCGCGAGCCGGCATTTACATGCAGCGCAGCATCAATCAACCAGACCACTGCGCCAACAAACCAGATCATGTAAGAATTTGACCGCACTTATATATTTTGATGCGGTCGGCGCAAAGATGTTTCCGCTGGATAACAGGCTATGTCTATGGCCTAGATCCGCACCAGTTCCTGCTGAATTCTCCCCGTCACCTCAGCTTTATCGCGAGACGTCATCATATTTACTTCACTGCGAACACCAAATTCCGGCAAATAGATTCCCGGTTCGACTGAAAAACACGTAAACGGCAGAATCCGTCGCTCATCATGTGTCTCCAGGTTATCCAGATGCGCCCCACTCCCGTGCAGCTCCGTGCCGATATTGTGTCCCGTCCGATGGGTAAAAAATGGCTCAAAGCCGGCATTGCGGATCACATTGCGTGCTGCATCATCGGCCTGCCATCCGGCAATCGGGTGCTTCTGCGCGAAGGCATCCTGCACGACCCGAATCGCCGCATCCCGCGCATTTCTGACCGTTTCAAACACCTGCTTTTCGCGTTCCGTCGGTTCTCGTCCCACAACACCTGTCCAGGTAATGTCATACCAGCACGTGTTCGGACGGTCCTTGCGCGCCCAGATATCGACCAGCAGAAAATCGCCGCTCTGAATCCTGCGAGAATACGCCGCTGTCGGCTCATAGTGTGAATCGGAAGAATTCTCGTTCACCGAGACATTCGGCCCGTTCTCCGTCACCATACCGGCACGCTCAATTGCCTCCTGGAACCACGTCATCATCTGGTATTCCGTGACTCCGTCTTTCAGGCGTCGGTCAATCGCGCGAAATCCCTCGGCCAAAATATCATCCAGCGCCTGCTGCGCCTCATAATGGCTGGCAATCTGCTCCTCTGAAAGCACGGCCTCAAACTGGCTGACCAGATCCGCTGAGCTGACAATCATCTTGCCCATCTCGCGCAGCAGTTCCATCGTTCCCGCATCCACCATCGAAACATACATGATGGCGTTGCGCGGCGAATACTGCATAGCGATACGGCGGTAAGGCTCCAGCATCGCTTCCAGCCCACTCTGCAGCTCCTGCCAGGAAGAATACAGCGTCTTGCTGCCCGGCAAAGAATCCAGCCGCGCCTGTTCGATGCGATGCACCAGCTTGTGCGGCTCTCCATGCGCCGGAATCACGTAATACCAGCGCCGCGTAACATGCGCATGCGGATCGAGCCTGAGAATGCGCTCACCCACTGGATCGCGGTGATGATGATCGTAAAAAAGCCAGGCATCCAGCTTCAGATCGCGAAGAGCTGATTGAATCTCTGAAAGGTTCATCTTCGAAGCAAAGTCTATCTGAAATCAGGAGCGGAAGTCAGGGGTGCTTCACCAACCAGCCGCAGATAGTCAGGCCGGTCCGCAATCGTGCGATGCCGGAATGACCGCACAATCGTCCGTTCGCGGAGAAAGAAGATACCGGGCATTTGGGAGGCATCTTCGCGTATCATGCCGATCCCGTGTTTTATCATCGCTTCCTGCAGCCACCCTCTCCAGACTGCTGGCTGAAATACAATACGCAAAAGCGAGACGCGCGATAGTGCAAATATCGTACTTCGATAGAACGACCCATCAGGATTGCTGATTCGTTCGACATCTTTAAGTCCGTAATAATCAAAATAGGGTTTAGCCCTGTCCGGCGTCCCTAAATGAACGAATACCGGATGCACGCCGCGACTCAGCAAAGCGGGATAGATTCGGGAGACATCATCCAGCGCTTGTCTGCAGAATGAGCATCCGAAATGGCGCAGAAAGATCAGCAGTATCGGGCCGGCATCTACTAATTCCAGCAATGTTCGACCTGATTCGGCGCGAATCTCAGCGAAAGTCGCCGCAATCTCTTCCTTCTGCACCGTGATGTCCGCTTCGAGATACATGAATTGCCTGCACCATATTCTAGGCTTTGGATCTGCAGAAGACAGATCGAATGTGTCGTTATTCGGAAGGACCATTGGGAAAGAAGAATCTCAGACTTGTAAATCTGGATTTTCACTTTTCTCGACCCCGATGCTAGCTTGGTCAAAGAATTCTTTAGGAGCACATGGATGGAACTCTCACGCCGCACACTCTGCCAGAGCCTGCCACTGCTTATCGGCTCACTGGCTGATACCTCATTCGGGCAGTCAACGAACAATCAGCCAATTCCGTCTTTCGCCCTGCCCTTCGATCAAATGAAGTCGCACGCAAATGGCGGCAACACGGCGCGACCCATCCTCAATGGCATAACACATTCAGGGGCACATCTTGAAGTTCATGAGACGGTCCTCGCTCCTGGAATGATGCCGCACCCGCCGCATCACCATGTTCATGAAGAGCTGTTTCTTCTCTCGCACGGAACCGTCGAGATTACGATAGCCGGCAAAACTACTACTGTTCTTGGGCCAGGCTCTGCTGCCTTCGTTCATTCCGGAGAAGAACACGGGCTCCGAAACATAGGCCACGAACCCGCACAATATTTCGTCGTGGCGATTGGTTCGGAGACTTAAAGCCTATCCAAAATGATCTTTCTTCGTAAGCGCATGGCATTAGCCATGCCGTAAGACCACCCAAAATACGCAGCTTTTAGCCGTTGGGGGAATTTTCAAGACGGCAAAAGCCGTAGTGCATTCTCGCGATAAACCTTGCGCAGAACGTCATCCGGCAGATACAGCCCGTAGATATTCCATCGTCCCTGCCGCGAAGCGTGCGATGGATACTCAAAGTACTCATCGGCCGTTTCCAGAAAACGGAAATAAAGCCGGTACATGGATTCCTCCGGCAGCAGGTCCGATCCAAAGAGAATTCGATCAGGAAACTTCAGAAACAGCTCACGTGCGGAATATGGTTGCCGCCCCAGTTCGGAAGCCCGGGCGCTGATATCGATATATACATTCGGATACGTCGCAAGCAGCTGATTCGCGCGTACCAGATTCTCTCCGCTCTCCGCCACATGCGCCGCGACAAACGTGGTCTTCGGATGCCGCGCAATCACGCGGTCACGCTGGTCCAGCAGTTCTTGTTTTGAATACTGCGCTCCATAAAATCCCCAGTCCGGATGTGCCGCCAGCTCCTCATACCGTTCGTTCCGCGCATCAATCGGCAGGAAAAAAGCATCTGGGTCTGCCGTATGAAACATCACCGGAATCCCCAGCTCTGCCGCTTTGTCGAAAACAGGAGCAAGCCGCTCATCATCCACGCGCAGCAGTTTTCCCTCTCCATCGCGCACGCTCAGGCCGAGGTCTTTCCAGAACTTAATCCCTACGGCGCCTCGCTCTACCAGCCGCTCCAGACGCTCGAATGTCCGTGCCGCAAAATCCGGCTCCGTAACGTCCGACCAGTCCATCCATCCAATCGTGGCGAAGCGTTGCGCGTCCGCGGCATGAAACTTATCGATCATACGCAGCGCGTCTTCGCCTGTTTTCATCGTGATGTTTACGATCTTTTCAATCCCGCAGGCATCCATCACACGCAGCACATCACGCGGCTCCAGCGAATCCAGATGATTGTGATAATCAATGACAGGAAACTTTGCCCGTTCCAAATGATGCTCCGGCGACTGCAACATCGATACTGGTTGAAATTCGCTGAGCGGAAGACTCACCTCTGCCTTCGCCGAAACCATCGCTACAAACTTATCCTGCTCTGTCATACTATTCTTAACTCTCTATATTCCCTGGCGCACTTCGCGCCTCGGCGGTAGCTTTTTACTCAGAATCCGAGCGCGTTCCGCCGCTCAACCCGGTGAACATAGCCCGCAAATCCTGAAATCCCTTCACAGCAACCACCAGAGTAATGACAGCAAACGCCACTCCGGAAATCACCAGCCATGCAGCCCAGAAATACCCCCATGCGCTCATCGCGTTTCTCCGCTGAGAACCGCCGTTTCAACAACATTAACGTTGCCTTTACCCAGGAAAGAGCCGATCAGCAGCCCAATTGCCGCCAACCCAAAAGCCGCAAAGCCGGCAAAGCTCTCGCTTTTATGAAGAAAAAAGAACGGAATAATTGCGCCAGCCGCGCCCATCAGCATCGCGCAATATCCGCCTGTGATATTTGCGCGTTTCCAGTAAAGGCCGCCAATCACGCAGATAAACGCTCCGGCAAGAAAAATCGTCCCCGTAATATTCAGGTAAAGATACACTGCGCCCGGCGGCGTGTAGAGCAGCCCCCAGAAAATCAGAAACAGCCCCACAGCAAAATTACAGATCCGATTAATGAGCAGTTGCGTGGCATCGCTTACTGGAGGACGCCCCATCTGCTTCCGTACCGGAGCAATAATGTCCTGCGAGATCACTGCGCTCCACCCCAACAGATATGAGCTGTTCACCGACATCGTCGCCGCCAGCATCCCCGCCACCACGATCCCGCGAATCCCGGGGCCCAATAGCATGGAAAGCATCGCCGGCATGGCATCAATCGGCGGCAGCGTCTGCCCATGCACAACAGGTTGCAGAACCCCGCCCTGCAACGCGCCATGTCCCAGCAACGTAAGGGCCGCAATCCCCCACAGCATCGGCAGCATGCCGCGACCGAGAAAAATAAATCCCGTCCACGTCATCACCCGCTTCGAAACTTCCGGGCTTTTGGTCGAAAACATCCGCATGGCCGTCGTCTGCCAGCAGGTGTGGATCGAAAGCCACAACAGCAACTGCCAGATAAGGAAGCTGACCCCGAATTTAGGTGCCGTAATTGGATTGAACCCGCTCGGTCCCAGTACGCCCGTCACCTTCGCCACCATCGCATGCCATCCGGCAAAGTGAACGGCATAAATCGTAATGATGATGGTGGCAATGGACAGCAGGACATACTGCAGATAATCGGTAATAACAATCGAGATCATCCCCCCGACTGTCGTATAAATCAGCTCCAGCAGCAGAATCGCAATCATCGTAGCTATCAGATATTTCTGGTTCAGCCCGCTGATCACTGTAAGGAACTCCCCCTCAATCTTGAGGAAGACGCCCATATTCAAAATGCCGCCCAGCGCCACCAGCACCCCGGTAACAATCCGCAGCCCGCGGCTGTACTTCACTTCAAAGTATTCCGGGACCGTCATCAGCCGCAGCGCGCGCAGCCTGCGAATCACAAAGCCTGTGCGCCCAACAAAGATCATTGCAATGCCGGAAATCAACGCAGCGGAAAACGCAGCGAAACCGTAGCGATAGCCCAGCTCGCTGTTGTACATAAAGGTGATGGTGCCGATCTCTGTTGCGGCCAGCGTTGCAATGCCGATATAAGTCCCAAGCTCGCGCCCTGCGACCAGAAAATGCGCCGTATTGCCCACATATTTGCGCCCCAGCAGGCCAATTAACAGCGAGGCCGCCAGATATACCACCACAATGGCCCAATCAATAGTCGCGAAATTCATCTTTTATGTGTTTTCTCAAGGAATAGCTTTATCTGGTCACAGGTAGCAATCTTAGCAGCTGGAATGCAATTCGTAATGCTAATATTTAATAATTCGAAATAAAAAGATATAAAATGAATATAGGCGAAACAAAATCCCCCTGTTACTTGTACACGTGCCTATGTGTGCTTGCGCTTGCACTTTCACACCTGACTGCATTGGGCCAGGCTCCCGGCAAAGCTGACGCGGTTGTCAATGGAGACAGCTATGCACTTTCAGACGATACCGTCGAGGCCGCATGGTCGCTCAGTAATGGCCATCTTGCTTCTGTTTCTGTTACTGATAAGACGCACAAAACAACCTTAGCTATCACCGAACCGTTCGCTCTTCTGCTGAAAGACGGAACCATCTACAAAGCCGGTGACCTGAAAATTGACGGCGACCCTCGGATGGTCACACTTGAGCCGAATCCGCAGGCCTCCCGCTACTCGGACCGTCTCGCCGGAAGGCAATTCAATTTGCCGCTTGTTACAAACGATGGCAACCTGCACCTTACGTGGTCTGTTGTCCTGCGCGATGGCTCGCATTACATCCGCCAGTTCCTCACTGCAACCGCGGTCGCCCATGACATTCCCATCAGCCGTCTGCAGTTGATCGATATTCAACTTCCAGATGCACACGTAATTGGCTCCGTTAAAGGCTCGCCCATTGTAGCGGGCAATTTCTTTCTCGGCTTCGAGCATCCTCTTTCTGACAGCAAAGCAGTCCGTGGTCGAGCAACGGCCTTCATCGACCGCGACCTTCCCCTCAAGGCAGGCCAATCCGTCACCTACTCATCCGTCATCGGCATCGCGCAAACAGGCCAGTTGCGCCGCGACTTCCTCAGCTATATTGAACGCGAACGCGCCCACCCTTACCGCACATTCCTTCACTACAACTCCTGGTACGACCTTGGCTTCTTCAATCCATACGACGAAGCCGGCGCGCTCGACCGTATCAATACCTTTGGACGCGAGTTACACGAGAAACGCGGTGTCACGCTGGATTCCTTCCTCTTCGACGACGGATGGGATAACCACGCCTCGTTATGGAGCTTCAACCAGGGCTTCCCTAACGGCTTCAAGTCCGTTCGCGAAGCCGCCAACAAGTACGGGGCTGCGCCGGGCATCTGGATGTCACCCTGGGGTGGTTACGATGCGCCGAAAAAGGAACGCATCCAGTTCGGCAGGCAACAAGGTTTTGAAATCGTCGATAACGGCTTCGCGCTCTCCGGTCCAAAATATTACGCGCGCTTCCGCGACGTCTGCATGGAAATGATCCGCAAATACGGGGTCAACCAGTTCAAGTTTGACGGAACCGGCAACGCCAACAGTGTTTTCCCCGGCAGTGCTTTCGACAGCGACTTTGCCGCGGCCATTCACCTTATTGGCGAGCTGCGCGAGGTCAAGCCGGACATCTATATCAACCTGACAACCGGTACCTATCCGTCCCCGTTCTGGCTGCTGTATGCCGACTCTATCTGGCGGGGCGGTGAAGACGACAGTATCGCCGGCGTTGGCCCCTATCGCGAACGCTGGATCACCTATCGCGATGCCGACACTTATGAGCGAATCGTAAAGGCCGGCCCGCTCTATCCCCTCAACTCGCTCTTGCTGCACGGCCTCATCTACGCGCAACACCACAAGGAACTGAGCAAAGACCCTGGCAACGACTTCCGCAACGAAATCCGCAACTACTTCGGAACCGGCACACAGCTGCAGGAGATGTACATCACGCCGTCACTGCTCACTCCTGCGAACTGGGACGATCTCGCGGAAGCCGCAAAATGGTCCCGCTCGAACGCAGATGTGCTCAAAGATACGCACTGGATCGGCGGCGATCCTGCATGGCTCGAAGTGTATGGGTGGGCCTCATGGACACCGAAGAAGGGTATTCTCGTCCTACGCAACCCCAGCGACAAGCCGCAGAGCATTCGTCTCGACATTCAGGAAGCCTTCGAACTCCCGGCAAATGCGCCGCAAAGTTACACCGCTAAAAGCCCCTGGAAAGACGACTTTGGCAAGCCAGCTATCGAATTGCGTGCTCAAACCCCGCACGAATTCCAGTTAGCCCCATTCGAAGTGCTGACGCTCGACGTCACACCTCGGTAATGTTTTACATTTATCTATCGCGCCTAATTGTCATCCTGAGCGAAGCGCCGCCGGCCCGTAGTCGAAGGGCCTGCAGTTCGCTCTCGGCCACAAACCCACGTGTCAAGCAGGAGAGCTGCTGCCGCGTGCCCCATTCTTTTGCGCAGTTTGCGAAAGGGAGGTCAACGTTCTATCGTGCTACGCACGATGAACTGCCAATCAACTTCTGCTCAAGCAACCGAGGCATAAAGAACCGGAAGAACTGGTCCGAATCAGAACTTAAGCAAACATTTACGTTCGCTGCTCCAGCACCTTCACGCGTGAATCCCTTGCTATCCACATCAATATGTAACGGAGTCGCAGGGCACAGCTCCGGCTGAATCGCATAGGCCGCAGCAACCGCATCAAACATCGTCGGAGTGATCTGATGCGTCCCATGCTGCCACTCTGCAATCAGCACCTGCAGAGAGTCCGTAAGCGGAGTGCTCACTGTAGTCAGCATCGCCCGCTTCACTTCATCGAACTTCAGCTGTGTCGAATCGAGCGGCATCATGTAGATCGGCACGCCCGACTTTACCAGCTTCTGGGCTGCCTGCGGGGCCATTGCAATGTTGTATTCGGCATCCGGCGCGGGCTTGGCGGCAATCAGACCAAACTCATCGTATCCACGCCGAATCGACCCACCCATCATCACCACGCGTTTCAGCTTCTTGAAGGTTGCTGGATCACGATCGATTGCAGCACCAATGTTCGTGAGCGGACCAATCGCAATCAGCGTAATCTCATTCGGATTCTTCCGTATCTGATCGAGCAGAAAATCCACAGCATCCCCATGGGTATTGACTGCACCCGCCTTCGCCCACTCTGCCTGAGTAAAAGCATTGTTAGTCGCTGTTTTCACTCCCGTCGCAACGGGGATGTCGCTCCGTCCCGTCTCACACAACAAACGGTCCAGCATGCGGCTGCGCACTTCCGTATCTCCCCATGCAGATTCGACGCCAAGAATCTTCAGCTCCGGACTCGACAGCGCCAACCCAACTGCAAAGACATCGTCGATGTCGTCTCCAATATCTGTATCGATAATGACCTTCTGCTGCTGCGCAAATGCGCTGAAACAGGCCACAAAACACGCCGCAAAAATCCAATGTCTACTGATTGACATACTTCTCCAGCCACTTCAGCTCTTCGCGCACTTTGATATACCCATGCCAGGGATTTTTATCCAGCCCATGCCCCTCGCCCGGAAACGCCAGAAAACTATGCGGCACATGGATCTGCTGAAACGCACGCTCCATCAGTACATCCTCAAGAAAGCTGACCCGCACATCCGCGTTGCCGCCCACCAAATGCGTCGGCGTCTTTACCTTGTTGAACTGAAAGAGCGCCGCCTCCGACTGATACAGCTCCGGCTTTTCCCACGGAGCGCCGCTCAGATACCACGCATCATCATATGTCTCATCGTCATTGCCCCAGTTGGCCGCGTGCTCCACCGCTCCCGCGCCTGTCACCGCCGCTTTGAAGCGCGTCGTCTGCGTAATCAGCCAGTTCGTCATGTAGCCGCCGTAGCTGTATCCGCCAATCGTCAGGCGGTCCGGATCGGCAGTGCCGTCCTTCACCAGTGCGTCCACACCGGCAAGAATATCTTTTCCAGGAACCGAAACTAAATGCGGCTCAATCTGCAGCATGAATTCATCGCCGTATCCGCTCGACCCTCGATAATTGGGCCGAAATACCAGCCAGCCATTCGCAGCCGCAAGGGTCGCCCAGTCATACCAATCGGCGCCAAAACGATTCCCATCCGCATCCGCAGGCCCGCCGTGAATCAGCGTCAGCATGCGCAGATGTTTCGCGCCCTTTTTCCCCGGCGGATAAATCAGCACGCCTTCAACTTCCGTGCCGTCATCCGACTTCCACTTATAAGTAATCCACTCCGGCTGCGCCCGCTCATGAAAGATCGGATTAAAATTCGTAACTACCTTAGCGGTTTCCAGAGAGCCTGCGGTATCCACAACAAACGCCTGCGTCGGATCGTTGATCGTCGAGTGCAACACAACCAGTCGATCACCATGCTTCGCTGCATCTATGCTGGAGTACGATCCTGCAACTCCCTTCAGCACCTCCGCTTTGCTGCCATCAATTCGGTAAAGCTGCTGCTGTGTGCCGGTCAGTCCTTCCGCAATCAGACTTCCGTCTGATCCAATCGTGTAATCCTCCAGCGATCCCTTGAACTCTGCTCCCAGCCGTTCCATTTTTCCACTTGCCGGATCGATTTCGTACAACCGTCCCTGCACATCCTGATACTTTCCTTCGAGCGATCCTGCTGCCGCGCGCACATTAAAGTAGAGCTGCTTGCCTTCCTGCCCCCAGCGCAGCCCGCTCTCCACCGCCTGGTTATGCGTTAGCTGCCTGGCCTCGCCTCCGTTCGTGCTCACCAGAAAAATTTCGCTTGCCTCTGGTCCTTCCATGCGACGTGACACTGACTCCGTTTCAAATGCAATCTGCTGCGGAGCCACAGCAATCTCGGAAATCTGGCGCTCGTTCTTCGTCAGCACCTTTGCCAGCTTCGGCAGCGGCGGTTCTTCTTCCTCTTTCTCCTTCTTCGCCGCAGTCTTAGGAGCCGGTATTTTCTGCGCATTCGCAATCGCATCCTGCACAGGAATTGCCAGCAGCACATCTCCACGCTCCTGCTCGCGCCAGCGAATCACGTCTTTCCACTCATCCTTACGCGTGTCTTCCTGCGCTTTGGTCAGCGGCTGCTCGACAGAAAAGAAAATCCTCGCCCCATCTGCCGACCACGCAAACGCATGCGCATCCAGCTTCTCCGTGTAGAGCGGTAGCGCCTCGCCGCCAGCGACCGGAATCACCCACACCCGTTCTGAGCCTTCCTTGTCGGGATCTTTGTCATCGGCATCTTCATCCGCCAGCGCACGCGAAGAGATAAACGCGATGTACTTCCCGTCCGGCGACCAGGCTGGCTGCGAATCATACCCTGACTGCGTCAGCTGAATTGTTGCTCCTGTTTTCTGCTGCCACAGCCACAGATCGTCGCGGAAGCGATCATGCTGCCAGTCCGGCGACGAGGTCCAGATCACTACCGCCTGTCCATCCGGCGCAATCCTCGCCGTCCGGACTTCGGTGGTATTCATGAATTCATCGAGTGTTATCGGAGGCTTCGATTTCTGTGCCTGAACGCACAACGACCCACAAAGAAAAAGCAAAGCGGACAATTTCTTCATTTTGATCCTTATAAACGTGCTGTGATCCTGACGCCGAGGAACGAAGCGGAAGGATCTGCTTTTTCGCCTTCAGATAGCAGGATTCATATCAAAACAGATTTTCTCGTTGACGATAACATCTGTATCCGCGCCTATCCAGGCAATTCTTATTTTTCAAACTATATGCACAATCTGTTACTTTTGATTTTCACTGGAAAGGGGAAATCCATGCGTTGTTCCACAGCGCTGAGCCTGCTTGCGCTCTACGCCATTACCATCCATTGCACTGCACAAACCGGGGCCCCCGGCAAGCGGTCTTTGCTTGCCGGGATGGAAGTCGATCCGCAGACCAAGCAACTTGCCCACGACATCTTTCAGCAACTCATCGAGATAAACACAACAGATTCTGTCGGCAGCGTCACCGCCGCTTCCGAGGCCATGCAACAGCGCTTCCTCGACGCCGGCTACACAAAAGACGACATGTATCTCGGCGGGCCCAATGACCGCAAAAAGAACCTTGTCCTGCGCCTTAAAGGAACAGACCAGAAAAAACCCATCCTCTTCATAGGTCATCTTGACGTTGTCGAAGCGCGCCGCTCCGACTGGACCACCGATCCCTTCAAATTCGTCGAGAAGGACGGCTATTACTATGGCCGCGGCACGCAGGACATGAAAGAAAGTGACGCCATTCTCGTCACCACCTTCATTCGCCTCAAGAAAGAAGGCTACAAGCCCGATCGCGACCTTATTCTCGCTCTGACCGCCGATGAAGAGGGCGGCAAATCAAACGGCGTCGACTGGCTCGTCAAAAATCAGCGCAGTCTCATTGATGCAGAATACGTCGTCAATCCCGACGGCGGCGGTGTTGACCTCGAGCATGGCAAGCCTATCGCCATGGACGTTGATGCCACCGAAAAACTCTACGGCGATTATCAGCTCACTGCGCTCAATCCGGGCGGGCACAGTTCCCTGCCGGTGCCTGACAACGCCATCTATCACATCGCTGACGCGCTGCAGCGCATTCAGAACTACACTTTTCCCTTCGAATTAAACACCATTACACGCGCCTACTTCGAAAAGATGAGCACGCTCGAATCAGGTCAGGCTGCCTCGGACATGAAGGCCATCCTCGCCACTCCGCCTGACAAAGCTGCTATTGAGCGCCTTTCCGAAAATCCCGAATACAACTCCACTATGCGCACCACCTGCGTTGCCACACGCCTTTCCGGTGGTCACGCCAACAACGCGCTCCCACAGACCGCGCAGGCCAACATCAACTGCCGCATCCTGCCCGGCTACTCGCTTGAAGAAATCCGCAACGAACTCATCCGTATCATCAACGACCCGAAGATCACCGTCCGCTACGTCAACGATGGCGGAGAAATCTTCGACGCCGCCCCCGATCGCAAACAATTGCCGCCTGCAGTCCTCAAGCCGGAAGTTTTGCAGCCGCTTGAAGCGCTGGTGAATAAATTCTGGCCCGGTATCCCGGTCATTCCCACGATGGCAACCGGAGCATCAGACGGCGTCTATACCAATGCCGCCGGAATGCCCACTTATGGCATCTCGGGCATTGCGATTGAGTCGAACGACGTTCGCGCTCACGGCAAAGACGAGCGCATCCCCATCGACTCCTATTACAAGGGCGTCGACTTCTACTATCAGTTCGTAAAGGCTCTTGGAGGGGAGTAGCAATTGCAACGCACTCTTTTCAATTACTTACATCATCATGTACCGCCTAGCGATACATTTCCACACCCTCCCCCTCTTTGTACGGAGATTCTTTATTTTCAGTAATTTAGAGCACTAACGCTATACGGATATCATTTGTTTTGTATGACTTACATTATCTTCCGTCATATCAGCAAAGATTCTCCATTACTCAGTGGGCTATAGCCTGAGCTTTGATTCGTCTATCAAGGCATGAATGCCGTAGATGCCTGAATCAGAAAGAGCCCCCAAATGTAAAACGCCTGTGGAAGTCATTCCACAGGCGTCACAATTCAGTAGCCCTCCCCCAAGTGCTACTCAATGATTGAAATGTAATATGGCCCAACCGCCGAGCATATACCAATTTAGTTACAAAATTCTGAATTGTCGTAACCATACGGATGGTTACCTGCCCTACTCCGCGGCAAACTCCCACCAGGCATCGGCTACCTGTGCGCCCAGATCGTTTGTAATGCGCACAGCGGCGTCTTCGACCTGTTTCATCATGCCGGCAAGGTAATCGCGTGAAGCCGAGATGGCGGCAACCCCGATGGTCGCCGATTGCCACGTCACCGTCTCGTCCATTTCGGCAACAGAGATGTTGAAGCCATGCTGCAGCTTTTCTTTGAGACTGCGCACCACCTGTCGGCGGTCTTTCAGTGAATGCGCATTCTCGATGCGTATCTCCAGCGTGAGCACGGCCACGGGCATGCCGTAAGACTAACAGGCAGAGCGCTTCCGCGACCGGAGGCAACGGCCTGCCGCAAAGTTCCCACTTCCTGCGCCCGTCAACATTTCCCGCGGCGGCTTAGAAACGTATGCTGGCCGAGCGGCCCAAGGAGCCTGGAACGAATGTCTCGTCTGCTGACAGTAGCTGGCATTGCCCTTCCCTTGTTTTGTGTTTCTCATGCCGGCGCTATTCAAACTCCGGGCTGCGAACTTTCCACGCCGAAAGAATGCATTGAGCAGGCGCTGACAGCGATGGGTGGCGAGGAGAAGCTGCAGTCCATCCACAGCATACAATTTGAGACTGTCTCGCATATTGCGCTCACTGAGCAGTCATATCGGCAGGACCCTTTCATCACCGCCTACACCCGCTCTAAAAGCACAATCGATTTTTCCGACAACCGTATTCGCACCGAGGAGCGCCTTACGTGGCCTGAGTCCGATCCGCATCAGTCGGAGATCGACACTACGCTGATTGCCACGCCCTCCGGTGGTGTCTATCACAGCGAAAAAGGAGACGCGCCGTGCTCGCCGGCCGATCTTGACAACACGCGCTCCCGTCTTGAACTTGGTCCTTTGCGCCTGCTGTTGACCGCACTGCAGGCAGATGACCTTCACTACGAAAAAGCCGAAACAATTCGATCGACTGAGCACGCGGTGCTTGCCTTTACCTGGAATAAGCTTCTGGTTCGCATCCTGCTGAACCGCTATAACCATCTGCCCGATGCAATAGAGACCACCTTCCAGCCGCAGGATTTCTGGTTTTACTGGGGCGATGTGAAGCAGCGCGTCTACTGGGACAACTGGCAGTACGCCCAGGGAATTGTGTACCCCACCAACGAAATCACGGAGCGCAATGGAGTGCTCTGGCAATCGGCCCAGGCGCTCGATATCCAGTTCAACGTTCCGGTCGACGACAAGAACTTTGCTATGGATGAAAAGGCTGCCCGGCAAAGCGGGCAGCAGAAGAGCTGGGAGCGTCCGTTTAAGAACGATAAGAGCATAAAGCTGGCCGAAGGCATTGACCTTTATCGCGGATCATGGAACACCACCATCGTGAAGCAGCCGGATGGCGTAGTCATTCTCGAAACGCCGATCTCCGGCACGTTTACGCAAGGCATCTTCGAAGAGGCGCAAAAGAAATATCCCGGGGCAAAGATCCAGGCCGTGCTTTCATCTTCCGATTCATGGCCGCACGTTGGCGGCGTTCGTTTCGACGTATCACAGGGCATGCCGGTCTACATTCTTGACCTGAACCAGCCACTGCTCGATCGGATGATTGCCGCGCCCCATCACATCCATCCCGATGCGCTTGAAACTTCACCACGAAAGCCGGACTGGAAAATCGTCTCCGGTAAAGTTGAGTTAGGGTCCGGCCCGAACCGCATGGAACTGTATCCGCTGCGCGGCGCTTCCACAGAGCGGCAGTACATGGTCTATTTCCCCGAGCATCGGCTGCTTTATGCCAGCGACACGCTCGTGGTGAATCCGGACAAGACCCTCTACGATCCGCAGTTGATGCACGAAGTCCGGCAGGCCGTCGAGCGCGAGCACCTGAAAGTGGACACGGTGTACGCCATGCACGAAGGCCCAACGCAGTGGGCCGATGTTATCGCAATGCTCAAAAAGGCTTCGTAGTTTTTTAGTGACAGAGCAGACTCCGAAACCGGCTCTTCACCCTCAAGGGCAGGCGGCTTTTCCCAACCCCAGGCCGCTTGCCTCTTTTTATCCCTGCTCCCCACAAATGCATTAATCGCA
>Ga0209581_1001890_pt1 | contig 22301 bp, 15 predicted proteins | sample Coa_R2_FD_187160 | JGI IMG/M metagenome (GOLD analysis project Ga0209581, IMG submission 187160) | Surface soil microbial communities from Centralia Pennsylvania, which are recovering from an underground coalmine fire - Coalmine... | ecosystem: Environmental > Terrestrial > Soil > Unclassified ...
CGCGGCTTCTGAAGCTTTTTGACGAAATCGTCGAGGGAGACAGCGCCGGTGGCGCCTTCCGCGGCGAGCTGTTTGACGGAGTCCGCGCTGCGGTCATAGACCACGCACTGATGTCCGCCCTTTTGCAGGCGGCGGACCATGTTGGCGCCCATTCTACCCAGGCCGATCATTCCCAGTTGCATGCTGCCTCCGAGGCGGAAGTTTTAAGTCATCAGTTGTAAGTATTCAGCGGAAGAAAAGCAAGTCGAGGACGGATTTTGGCAGTTCCAACGCGGAAAGGAAGAGCGCAGGCTAAAACCTGCGCTATGGAAGGGCTTGGGCGATGGCCTTCGAGAGAGCGGAAAGGCCGGACTTTAGACTCTTGCCGAGGTGCACGCGAAGGGCGCGGCGGCCGCGTTCGGCGAGCACCGCAAAATCGCCGCGCGCCTGAGCGGCTTTGACCACTCCGAACGTGTATTTCTGGCCGGGAACGGGGAGATCGGCAGCGTCATCGCAGGTGATTTGGAGGAAGACGCCGGAATTGGGGCCGCCTTTGTAGGCTTGTCCCGTGGAGTGCAAAAAGCGCGGGCCGAAGCCGAGGCAGGTGGCGACCTTCTTTTTGTCGCGAACGGCGTGGCGGATTGCCTGGAGCGCCTTTTCGTTCGCGTCATTCATGGGAATGTAGCCGAGAACTGCGAAGTAGTCTCCGGGGCCGATGCGGGAAAGATGCGCGCGCAAAATGTCCGCGAGTTTGCCGGCTCCGGAGAGAGCGGAGGTGTTGCGCTCGTCGGCAAAAAGTTTGATTCCGCCGCCTTCGAAGAAGGGAGTTTCCGGCGGCAAGCTGCCGGAGGTTTCGTATTCGGCGGTGAGCTTGCGGGTTTCGACTTTGCTGGCTTCGACGTCCGGCTGATTGAACGCATTGATGCCGATAATGGAGCCGGCGACGGCAGTGGCAATTTCCCAGCGAAAGAATTCCTGGCCGAGCGTGTAGATGTTCGGAAGGGTGATGCGAACGACGGGATGACCGGCTTTTTCGAGGGCGGCGACGGCGACCTCCTGGGCTTTGTTGGGCTTGGAGGCCAGGCGCAAATAGGCGAAAAGGCGGTCGTTGCCGTAAGTCTGTGGCTTGGCAAGCTTTTCGCGATCCACGGGAATGATGCCCCGGCCGATTTTTCCGGTAGACTCAGCGATGAGCTGCTCGAGCCAGGCGCCTAGATCGAAAATTCCCGGTGAGGTGATGATGGTGAGCTTGTCGCGGCCGTTTCTGGCGGCGACGCCAAGAATCGTGCCGAGGATGACGCCCGGATTGGCGGAAGGTGCGGAGGATGGGCCGCAGGCTTCGACCATCTGGTGCGTAAGCTTGAGGAATTTTGCGACGTCCAGCCCCATGACCGCGGCGGGAATCATTCCGAAATGAGAAAGCGCGGAGTAGCGGCCGCCGATGCTCGGGACGCCGAAGAAAATGCGGCGGAATTTGTCGTTCTGCGCGACTTGCTGCAATTTGGAGCCCGGATCAGTGATGGCGATGAAGCGATTGCCGACTTCAGCGGCGCCGACCTTGGCTCTGACGCGCTCGAAGAAATATTGCTTGAAGATGTTGGGTTCGAGGGTGCTGCCGGATTTGCTCGAGACGATGCAGAGCGTCTTGCGGAGGTCGAGTTTCTTTTCGATGGACTTGATTTGCACGGGGTCGGTGGAATCGAGGACGTGCAATTCGGGGAATCCGGCGATCTTGCCGAAGGTCCTGCGCAAGACTTCGGGACAAAGGCTGGAGCCGCCCATGCCAAGCAGAAGAATGTGCTTGAATTTGGCGGCTTTGGTCTCTCTGGCGGCGCTCTGGAGAACATCGAGGTGATCGAGCTGCTCCCGCACGATGTTCAGCCAGCCAAGCCAACTGTTTTCGTCGGTGCCGGTCCAGAGCGAAGCGTCCTTTTGCCAGAGGCGGGCGACTTTGTTGCCGCGAGCCCAGTCATCGAACGCCGCGGAAACGCCGGAGGCGAGGTCCTTGGGGAGCTTGTAGGCCAGGCGGTTTAGGCTCACGCACGCACCCCGAGGTGCTTGCTGATGGCGCCGAGCAACTGGTTGAAGGCGTCGGCGAAGAGCTTTACACCATCCACCACCAGCTTATCCGTAACTTCCTTCATGGAGATGCCGGCCCTCGCGAGATTTTGCATGGTCTCACGGGCGCCGGGAACGTCTTCCGAAAGGCTGTTGCGGAGCTTGCCGTGATCGCGGAAGGCTTCCCAGGTAGCGGGAGGAATGGTGTCGATGGTGTCCGCGCCAATGAGCTCTTCGACGTAGAGAACGTCGCGGTACTTGGGATTTTTTGTGCTGGTGCTGGCCCAGAGGACGCGTTGGGTTTGCGCGCCCTTTGAGGCAAGGGCCTTCCAGCGTGCGCTACTGAAGAGTTCGCCGTATTTTTCGTAAGTAAGTTTGGCGTTGGCGATGGCCACTTTGCCTTCGAGGCTCGCGAGGAGTTCGCGCTGCCCGGCGTCGGTGGTGGATTTCAGTTTGGCTTCGATTTGGTTGTCCACCAGCGTGTCGATGCGGCTGACGAAGAAACTGGCGACGCTGGCGATGTGGCTGAGGTCCTGCCCTTTGGCGGCGCGGGCTTCGAGAGCCGCGATGAAGGCTTCTGCGACCTGTTCATAGACGGATTGCGCGAAGAGAAGTGTGATGTTGATGTTGAGGCCTTCTTCGAGAAGCTGGCGGATGGCGGGCAGACCTTCCCTGGTGCCTGGAACTTTGATCATGATGTTCGGACGGCCAACGGCTTTCCAGAGGCGGCGGGCTTCCTCGATGGTGCCCTGCGTGTCGTTGGCGAGAAGGGGAGAGACTTCCAGGCTGACGTAGCCGTCGCGGCGCTTGGTATCCTCGTAAGTCGGGCGGAAGAGGTCGGCGGCGTCTTGTACGTCGCGGATGGCGATCTTTTCATAGACGGATTTGGCGTCGAGGGTTTTGGCGCCCGGGGCGGTGAGAATGTCGGCGTAGTCGTCGCTTCCGGCGATGGCTTTTTCGAAGATGGAAGGATTCGAGGTCATGCCGCGGAGACCGTCATCCTGAATCATTTTCTTCAAGTCGCCGTTGAGAAGAATGTTGCGGCGAATGAAATCGAGCCAGGGGGATTGGCCGTAGGCGAGAAGGCCCCTGAGGGGATTGGCGCCCTGGGCGGCGCTGACATTCGGAATCGTGGTCGTCGTGGTCATGCGACTTCTCCTTATGCTTCGTTGATATTGTCTATTCTACTCCCGAGAAGAAGAGAGTGAATCAGCTTAACCCTTGCCGGCGGCCGCGAATTTTGCCTCGAGAGCGAGAACCTTGGCCAAACGGCGCTTGTGGCGCTCCTCCCTGGAAAACTCGGCCGAGAGAAAGGCTTTGACGAGATCCTCGGCGAGCTTGACGCCGATGATGCGCGAGCCGAGGACGAGAACGTTCATGTCGTCGTGCTCGACGCCCTGGTGGGCGGAGTAGCTATCGTGACAAACGGCAGCGCGGATGCCGGGAAGTTTGTTCGCGGCGACGCTGGCGCCGACGCCGCTGCCGCAGACGAGGACGCCGCGGTCGGCTTTGCCGTCGAGGATGGCGCGGCCAACGGCTTCGGCGAAATCGGGATAATCGGAAGGGTTTTCATTGAACGCGCCGACATCAAGAACGGAGCAGCCGAGAGCGCGAATGACGTCGCCCATGGCGTTCTTGAGCGCGAAGCCCGCGTGATCGGAGCCAATGACGATTTTCATCGAAGGCATGGAAGGGAACTCACTTTCCCAGGAGTTGCTTGACGGCGGCGGCGACGTTTTCCGGAGTAAAGCCGAACTTTTTGAGGAGATCCTTGAGCGGGGCGGATGCACCGAAGGTGTGCATGCCGATGGCTTTGCCTTTTGGGCCCACGTGGCGTTCCCAGCCGAAGGTGGAAGCCATTTCGACGGAGACTCGCGCGGTGACGGAGGAGGGCAGAACGCTTTCCTTGTACGCGTCATCCTGGCGATCGAAGAGTTCCCACGACGGCATGCTGACGACGCGGGCGTGGATGCCCTCGGCGGCGAGCTTCTGCTGGGCGGCGAGGCACAGGGAGAGTTCCGTGCCGGAGCCGATGAGGATGGCTTCGGGCCTGGCATTGGGCGCGTCCGAAAGAACGTAAGCGCCCCTGGCAACGCCGGAAGCGGGAGCGAGCTTGCTGCGATCGAGAGTGGGCATGGCCTGGCGCGAGAGAACCATCGCCGTCGGGCCATGAGAGTGCTGGAGGGCGACCTTGTAGGCTTCGACGACTTCGTTGGCGTCGCCCGGACGGAGAACGAGGATGTTGGGCATCGCGCGCAGAGCGGCAAGCTGCTCGACGGGCTGATGCGTGGGGCCGTCCTCACCGAGGCCGATGGAATCGTGGGTGAAGACGTAAATCACGGGCAACTCCATGAGCGCGGCCAGGCGCACGGCGGGCTTCATGTAGTCGCTGAAATTGAAGAACGTGCCGCCAAACGGCCGAAGACTGCAGAGAGCCATGCCGCTCATGGCCGCGGCCATGGCGTGTTCGCGCACGCCGTAGTGAATGTTGCGGCCGGCGTATTGGCCCGGGAGGAATTCCCCGGAACCGGGAAAGTCGAGATTGGTCTTGTTGGACTTGGCCAAATCCGCGGAGCCGCCGACGAGCCAGGGAATATTTTGGGCGAGCGCGTTGAGCACTTTGCCGGAGCTTTCGCGGGAAGCCATGCCTTTGGCGTCAGCCGGAAAGCTGGGAAGATCCTTGTCCCAGCTGGCGGGCAGCGCGCGGCGCTGCATGAGATTGAGTTGTTGGGCGAGATCAGGGAACTGTTTAGCATACTCGGCGAAGAGCTTGTTCCATTGGGCGCGCAGTTCGGCGCCGCGCTTGGCAACACCTTCGCGGAAGTGATTGACGACGCCGTCGGGGACAAGGAACTTGGCGTCCTCGGGCCAGCCGTAGTTCTGCTTGACGAGCTTGATTTCCGCTTCGCCGAGCGGTTCGCCGTGCGCCTCGTAGGAATCCTGTTTGTGCGGAGAGCCGTAGCCGATGTGGCTGTCCACGACGATGAGGGTGGGCTTGTCCTTGGTTTTCAGGAAGGTTTCGTAGGCGCGGGCGAGCCAGTGGAGATCGTTGGCGTCGGAGACGCGGGTGACATTCCAGCCGTAGCCGACAAAGCGGGTCATCACGTCTTCGCTGAAGGACCAGGCGGCGGGGCCGTCGAGGGTGACGCGGTTGTTGTCGTAGATCCAGCAAAGATTGCTGAGGCGAAGATGTCCGGCGAGAGAAGCGGCTTCGCAGGCGACGCCTTCCATGAGGTCGCCGTCGCCGCAGACCGCGTACACGTTGAAATCGAAGATTTCGAAGCCTGGACGGTTATAGCGAGAAGCCAGCCATTTGGAGGCGATGGCCATGCCGACGCTGTTGCCGGCGCCCTGGCCGAGCGGGCCGGTGGTGGTTTCGACGCCGGTAGTGAGATGGGATTCGGGATGGCCGGGAGTTCTGCTGCCAAGTTGGCGAAAGCGCTTGATTTCGTCCATGGACACGGCAAGGTCGCCGGTGACGTTGCCCTGCGCGTCCAGGGCCTTGACGCCCGCGAGATAGAGCGTGCTGTAGAGAAGCATGGAGGCATGTCCGGCGGAGAGAACGAAGCGGTCGCGATTCGGCCAGTTGGGGGCGTCGGGGTCGTAGCGGAGAAAGCCGCGCCAGAGGGCATAGACTACGGGAGCGAGCCCCATGGGCGCGCCAGGATGGCCGGAGTTGGCTTGCTGCACGGCGTCGATCGAGAGCGTGCGGATGGTGTTAATTGCGAGTCGGTCCAGGTCGATGGCGGCGCTCGGTTGGCTCAAGGTTTCTCCCTTGGCGGCGTGGACACCTTCCGCACACGGCGGATGGGTCCGGACACGCCGGACAATGTTGAGATGCTCCGCAAGAAGCGGCAGATAACGGTGTCTTACGCTACTGCAAAGAGTGGCCTGAGGACAAGTTCCAAGCGCGGGAAGGCAAGAAGGCGAAGTGAGATGAGGCACCTTGGAGGGGAACGCCGTGGCGTGCTATTTTTCAATTACTGCCTTGCCCGGGTGGCGGAATGGCAGACGCTGAGGACTTAAAATCCTCCGGGGATTTTTCCTCATGTGGGTTCGACTCCCACCCCGGGCACCAATTCCAGTTAGTTCTTGCGTCGCCACCCCGGGCTTAGACTACGGGCGCCAGACGGAATATACGTAGTCGGTCTTCTTCTGGGGCTCGTGGCACGCGAAGCATTCCTTGGCTGGATCTTGGACGACCTGCTTGGCGGAGTCGCCGCCGGCAAACGCCCGGAATTGCCAGCCGCCCGTAGCTGCGAACTTCTTGGAATCCTTGGTCATAGTGGCCAAGACCTTGCGGCTGCCTTCCACGTAAGCCCCGCTTTCGAGCTTAGCTTCGAGCAGATCGAAGACGAAAACCGTTCCGTCCGGATAGGGCCCGCCTTTCTGCACGGCGGCCTCGCCTTTGGAATTTACATATACATGGTGGATACCACCGAAGGGGCCGTACAACGGATGAGAAGGATCGTAAATCACCATGGATTTCACGTGTGTCCAGTGGCGGTATCCTCCGGGAACGCCGTGACTTTCCTGTGCCCGGAGCATCCCCAGGGCCGCTGCTGCGACGGCTACCGCCGAGACAACGATTGTTCTGTAGTTCATCGGATTGTCCTCCGGCGCACATTATAGTTACAAGAAAGGTACCGTCAAGTCGCAGTAAAAGTAATAGTGAATTGGCTATGCGCAAACTTGCGTTACGCAAAGTGATTAACAGGGGACAGTGCGTGCAGCTCGCTCGGTCTTGCTAGAATCGGGCGGCATGGCAGAAAGGGAAGAGAAGCGGATTGCGGTAGAAGGCGCGGGCGAAGTGTCGGCGTTGCTGGTGCGGCCGGCAAAAGCGAAATGGATGCTGACGCTGGCACATGGAGCAGGCGCAGGGATGCAGCACTCATTCATGGAAAAACTTGCTGAGGAGTTGGCCGGCGTAAACATCGCGACTTTGCGCTACCAGTTTCCGTACATGGAACAACGAGCAGACAGGGGACGGCGCGCACCCGACCCGCCGGCTGTGCTCATGGCGACAGTTGTGGCCGCGGTGCAAGCGGTCGTGGAGGCAGGGCGCGGGCTGCCATTGCTGGCGGGAGGCAAGTCCATGGGCGGGCGCATGACGTCGCAGGCAGCGGCGCAAGGGCTGCTCCGAGATGCGCGCGGCCTGGTGTTCTTTGGCTTCCCGCTGCATCCGCCGAACAAGCCGGGAACGACGCGCGCCGAGCACCTCATGAAAATCCCCATGCCGATGCTGTTTCTTCACGGAACAAGGGACACGCTGGCCGATCTGAAGTTGCTGCGTTCGGTTTGTGCAAAGGTGGGACAGCGTGCGACGTTGCACGTAATCGAATCCGCGGACCATTCCTTCCATGTGCTGAAGCGTTCCGGGAAAGATGATGCCACAGTGATGAGGGAACTCGCAGAAACGACGGCGGCTTGGGCGGAGAAGTTGTAGATTGATCCATTCTGTTGGAGAGAAGGCATGAGCACGATCTACCGTGCCCCACAGTCGAGCTACTTCGGTCAGGGGCGTTCCTCGTCTTCGTATTCGCGCGGCACGTCGTCCTGCGGCACTTCATGGGTGCGAACTTCGCCCTGGTCCGCATCGAGAGCATCTTCGACGCCTACGATGGCCGCGGCTTCAAACGCCTGACCTTCTTCGAGAAGCTCCTCGACGCTTTCCGAGTCGAGCCGCTCGTTACGCGAAATGCCCTGGTCATCCCCGGACTGGCGCCCTCGGCGTGTTTCGGCGGGCTCCGCTGCCAACCGTCCCACGCGCCTCAGATCGAGTGAGCTTGCCGCCCATCCCGAAGAGGGTTCGACGGGCCTGCGCGCCGGCTGCCGCTTTGCTTTTGCAGTCTTCGGCCGGGGTTTGCGCATAACGCGCTTCTTGGATCGAGTGCGAGAGAGCTTCTTCTTTCGCGTCGTTTTTGCCTTCCCTGATTTGCGTTTCTTCATGAGCTTGCCCTGCCTTTCGGGCGGTCTTTCTGAGTTCGCTGACGGTGGGCGTTTTGTGTACCCCCAGCCTAGCTCCCTCCCGGTCCAGAGACAACTTGCTATTTACGCGGCCGAATAGTTGGTGGGTTTGGTTTTGTCGGCAAAGATTGACTTCCGGGTGAGCCGAGTCACAGGTTCGTGACACAACAAAGGGCGGCGCAACCGAGAAAGTGGCGCCGCCTTTATTGTTTGACCGGATGCAGACCCCAGTAGGGGAGGGGTTCCGCTCCTGAAACTTCAGTGCAAACCGTTTCCCCACGCGGCGGCCTAAGCACTCTTAAGCCGGGCGGCCGATCCGTGCAGCGGCTAGCCGCGCACCGTGAAGACCGGGCAGTGGGCGTGCGCGGCCACGGTGTAGGCGACCGTCAACGGAGCATGTCCCGCAAAGCTGGTGCTGGTCTTGGCGCCCATGACAAGCAGGTCCGCCTTGGTTTCGTCGATCATGGTGAGGATCTCTTCCGGCGCCGCGCCAAAGGTGACGCGGAATTCCGGCTTGCACCAGTTCTCGACTTCCGGCGGCACCATGTCGCGCATGCGATTCAGATAGAGTTCGCGTTGGCGGCGCAGGCCTTCGTCGGTGTGGGCGGCGGCGTCTTCGATCACGTGAAGCAGGGTGAGCTTCGCGGCATGCTCTTGCGAGAGTGAAAGGGCGTAATTCAGAGCATGCGCGTCCGCCCGGCCGAAGTTGGTGGCAAAGAGGATATTCTTGAAGTCCACTTTCTTCGGGGCCTCGCCATGAATCGCGGGACCGACCGTGAGCACCGGGCAGCTTGCCTGGCGGAAAATCTCTTCGGCCACGGAGCCAAGGAACACCTTCTTTAGCTCGCCGCGGCCATGCGTCCCCGCAACCACCAGATCGATTTCGTGCTTACGAATCAACTGCTGAATGACCTGCCAGATGTTGCCTTCCTCGAGCAGCACCTCATGCGGCACTTCGCGGAGCTTTCCCGAAATGAGAATGTCCGCGATGCCCTGCTCGGCGGCCTGACGCAGCTTTTCGTAGGTGATTTCGGCATAGCCGGGCTCGGCATAGGCGAACGGGTCCGGCGTGATGACGTGAGTGAGAAAGATTTTGGCATCGTAACTGCGCGCCAAAGCAATGGCATAATCCAAAGCCCGGTCCGAATCCTTGGAAAAATCGGTGAGGGCGAGGATGTTGCTGAGCTTGATTTTCTTCTGGGTGTCCGCTTTCGCCGTTTGCGGGGGGAAAACGACCTCTTTGATTCCTGTCATGATGTCCTCCATTGCCTCCAAACAGTTCTCTCGCGCTATGAGCCTTTTTGTATGTACACAAGAGAAATGTGCATACGGAGGGCCGTTCCGCGCCGCTGTTTTCTCCTTGAAAAAGAGGAAGATAGGGGCTGACTAAGCTTCCTGAGGCGGGGAGTTGCGCGAGTTCGCGCAGGGCAGACGAAAATTCCGCGAAATTGGCGGTGAATTTGAAAAATCGCGCCAGGACAGCAGGACGAAAAGAAAGGCAGCGGCCGCTACGGTTGCGACCCGTGGTTCGGGTCATCGCGCCAGAGGCCTCGACGCCGCCGGGCGATCCGTGGCTGGCCGCTGCCTAACTCAAATTCGATATGGCTGCTGTGCAATATGGAATTTGAAATACACGTGGGCGTTCCATCTTGCGCCGTATCCTTCCGGGCCTTCACCGCCGACCCAGCCGTCGCAAGAAGAAACGCCCACCACCGGGCCAGGGCCCAATCGCTCCATTGGGTTTCCCGACCGGCGCTTAGGAGGGTGCAACCCATCTGCCACTTGTGCCCAGGAGGGCGTTTCAGTAACTGCCTGCTAAACAATAAGTTACAAAGGTGAAAGAGACGCGCGACACAATTGGTCGGATTCCCAATGGGGTTTTTCGCGTGTCAACGTGGGAAATCACACAAGAGCGGGACGCAGGTCACAAACCGGCCATAGCTTAAGGATGTGAAGTGAGTTACGCAACGCGTTAGGAATTCGCCGGCGTGGAGGTCTCTTCCTCGGAGTGGCTGAGGCCGAACTTCTTCATTTTGTAGCGAAGGGCGTCGCGGCTGATGTCTAGCAGCCTGGCCGCTTTTATCTGGTTGCCGTGCGACTGGCGCAGCGCCATTTCGACCATGGCGTGCTCCATCTCTTCGAGCGACGTGCCACCTTCCGGAATGGAGAGCGGGGGAAGGGAGCGCTTGGGCTTCCAGCCCGAAGGAGTCACGAAAGTGCTGGAAGGCTCCGCAGCCGCCCCCAGCGAACCTCCCGCGACGGCGATGGGGAGGTCTTCCGCTTCGAGAAGCGGCCCTTCGGCGAGGATCATGGCTCGTTCCAGGGCATTCTTGAGTTCGCGGACGTTCCCCGGCCAGTTGTAGTCCAAAATCAGGCGCCGGGCGTCCTCGGTGAGCCCTTGGACGGATTTGCGGAACTTGCGGTTATAGTGTGCGACGAAGAAATCCACCAGCGGGGGAATGTCTTCTTTCCGCTCGCGCAAATTCGGGAGGAAGATGGAGATGATGGCGAGACGGTAGTAGAGGTCCTGGCGGAAGTGCCCTTCGCGGACGGCGCGTTCGATGTCGCGATTGGAGGCGGCGATGACGCGGACGTTAACCTGAATGTCTCGGACGCCCCCTACGCGGCGAATGAGCTGATCTTCGAGAACGCGAAGCAGCTTGGCCTGCAGCAGCGGAGATAGCTCGCCGATTTCGTCCAGGAAGAGCGTTCCCCCATCGGCCATTTCAAAGAGACCTTTCTTCATGGCCTTGGCGTCGGTGAAGGCGCCGCGTTCGTGACCGAAAAGTTCGGCTTCCATCAGAGATTCCGGAATGGCCGAGCAGTTGATGGCGACGAAAGGCTTGTCTTTGCGCGAACTCTTGTAATGGATCGCTTTGGCGATCAGGTCCTTGCCCGTGCCGCTTTCTCCCTGAATCAAAATGGTCGAGGCTTCGCTGGCGGCCACTTTGTACACGAACTTCATGAGCTCGGTTATCTTGCGGGAGACGCCGACGACTTCGTGATAGCCGGTGCGGCGGCGCATTTCCCCGCGAAGCGATTCGACCTCCGTCCGCAGGGAACTGGTCTCCATTGCATTCTGCAGAGTGACGCTCAGTTCCTCGAATTGAATGGGCTTGCCGATGAAGTCGTACGCGCCGAGGCGAAGGGCGGTTTTGACGTCCTCGAGCTGGGGATCGGCCGTCATCATGATGACCGGGGGCATGTCGGGAGCCTGCTTGAGTTTTTCGAGGAGGGCGATTCCGCTCATGTCGGGAAGATGCACGTCGAGAAGGATGGCGTCCGGGGACTCGGATGCAACCTGTTGGAGGGCCTGCTCCGCGGTTTCCGCTTGGATGCTTTGGAAGCCGAATTCGGCACACTTCCGAGAAATCGCCCAACAAACCAGCTTCTCGTCATCCACGATCAGGATTTTTCGTTGTGCCATTAACAGTACTGTACCACTCCGGGTCAGGTTCGCGCATTCTCCTGCCCCTTGCGATGGAGCGGGAGGAAGACCGAGAAAGTGGATCCGCGGCCCGGGGCACTCACGACTTCAATCCGACCCTCGTGCGCGTTGATGATGTTTTTCGCCAGAGACAAGCCGAGGCCCGTGCCATCTCGGCGGGTTGTGTAGAAGGGCTTGAAGATGTTTGGGACGATTTCCGGCGACATGCCGCGGCCGGAGTCCCGCACGCGAATCAAAGCGAAGCCGTCGCGACGCTCCAGGGACACGTCTATGGTTCCTTCGCCGGAGATGGCTTGAATGCCGTTCAGAAGAAGGTTGACGACAACCTGTTCGATCAGCGCGGGATCGTGGGTGATGAAGAAAGGCTCCTCGTGTGCGCGAAATGCAATTTCGACGGGCTTGGTGCGGACCTGTTGCTTTGCGAGCTGCACCGCCTGCGCAACGGTTTGCTTGAGATCCGCAGCGGTGAACGAGGGAGGACGCGGGCGGGCATACGCCAGCAGGTCGTTGAGGATGGTCTGGATGCGGCGGATTTCATTTTGCACGTCGGGAAGAATCGAGCGGCTGGCGCTATTCGGAGGAAGCTCCTGGCCGATGACGTCAACGGCGCCGGCAATCCCGGCAAGAGGATTGCGAATCTCATGGGCCAGCCCCGCGGCGAGCTCTCCGACGGTGGCCAGGTGTTCGGCGCGAGCCAGTTCGCGCTGGTGCAGGCGCTCGATTTCCGCGCGGTTGGTTTCAAGCTGCTCCACCATGTTGTTGAACTGTTTTCCCAGGTCACCGATATCGTCGCTGCGGCGGGCAAACAGGACGCGGGCAGAAAGATCTTCCCTCCTGATTCGTTCGATCGTCTCCATCAGCTCCCGCAAGGGCTGTTCGATCAACACAACCAGCACCGTCAGGAAGACTCCGCAAATAATCACCGCGCCCGAGGCGGCGACAATGAGAATCCAATGCCCCTTCGGCACTCCCAAGGAAAGAACCACAACCTGAAACGCCACCAAACCGAGCAGCAGGACGATGACGACGGGAATGACGGCCTTGAGCTGCCAGCGCAGGGAGAACGCGCGACGGGGAATTCGCCCGGGAGACATGGCGCTATCAGACCAGATTGGCCACACCCTGCGCAAGATTGTTCCATGGCGAAGCCCGCCGTACCCTAGAATGGGCAGGCTGAAGTGTAGGCCGCGGAAATTGCGGCGGTTTCACACGAATATTTTTTGGAGGTTGCCTTGGCTTCGGCGGATTTCTTTGACTTGATCGTAATCGGATGCGGGCCGGCGGGAGAGAAGGCCGGAGCGCAAGCGGCGTACTTCGGAAAGCGCGTGGCGGTCATCGAGCGCGCCCCGAATCCCGGCGGGAGCTGCATCAACACAGGAACGGTGCCGAGCAAGACACTGCGCGAATCCGCGCTGTATTTTTCCGGGCTGAAGCAGCGCGGGCTGTACGGCATCGATTATTCTCTGAAGGAAAACCTGACCGTGCACGACTTCATGCACCACGAAAGGGAAGTGGTGGAAATGGAGCGGCGGCGGATTTTGAAGAATCTTGAGCTGCACAAAATTGAATACCTGTGCGGACAAGCGTCGTTTGAAGATGCGCACACCGTGGTGGTTTCCGGAGGAGCGAGCCCTATACGCCTGCGGGGAGAAGTAATCCTGATTGCGACGGGGTCGAAGCCGCACCGCCCGCCGGAGATCGCTTTCGACGACGTGCATACGTTTGATTCCGATACGTTCCTGCAAATGGAGCGCATTCCGAAGTCACTCGCGGTCATCGGCGGCGGGGTGATTGGATGCGAATACGCGTCCATCTTCATGGCCCTTGGAGTGGACGTGACGCTGGTGGACGGGCGGGATCGCCTGCTTCCGTTCCTTGACGGCGAAATTTCCGATCGGCTGCGCGACCGGTTGAAATCGCTTGGAATGAATTTTTGGTTCAATGAGCGGCCCGTGAAAGCGGAGAATCACGCGAGCGGGGCGCGGCTGCAAATGAAAAGCGGAAAAGTCCTGGAGACGGAAGCGGCGCTGTTCGCCGCCGGCCGCAAAGCGGCGGTGGACGGCCTGGCACTCGAGAAGGCGGGTCTTTCGGTGAATGAGCGGGGATACATTCCCGTGGACGAACACTACCGCACCAGCGTGCCGAATATCTACGCGGCCGGCGACGTGATCGGCTTTCCCGCATTGGCTTCGACTTCCATGGAGCAGGGCCGCGTCGCCGTGTGTCACGCGTTCGGCTTCAAGTACAAGGAGCGCGTTGCGTCCATGCTCCCCATGGGCATTTATACGATCCCGGAAATCTCCGCAGCGGGGGAGACGGAGGAATCCTGCAAGGAAAAAAAGATCGAATATTGTGTTGGCCGGGCGCGGTATGAAAACAATGCGCGCGGGCACATCACGGGAGACACCGCGGGCATGCTGAAGCTCTTATTTGCGCCCGCGGACAGAAAGCTTTTGGGCGTGAGCATCATCGGCGAAAACGCAACGGAACTCATCCACATTGGCATGATGGTGCTGGACAACGGGCTCACAATCAACGAATTCATCGAGCAAGTCTTCAATTACCCGACGCTCAGCGAAATGTACAAATACGCCGCTTACGATGGTTTGGGTAACTTGTCCGGACATAAGCTGCGCGAAGGCTAACTTCTTTCCGGGCCCTTTGTAGATTCTTACACGCCAGAGAAATCATGGGGGCGGCTTTTTTTCCGCCCTTTGCTGTGCCTACGGCTGCCTTTGTCAGACTTGTCCCATGCCGCCGTCGACGCTCAATTCGGCGCCGGTGATATAGGAAGCATCCGAAGAGGCGAGAAACGCGACGGCTCCCGCAACTTCCTCCGGTTTGCCGAAGCGCTTCATCGGCACTTTGGCGAGGATGTCCTTGGCGAATTCATCCATGGCTTCCTTGGGAAGGCCGACGCGATCAAAGATGGGCGTTTCAATCGGGCCTGGGGCAACAGTATTCACGCGAATATTCCGGTCCACCAGTTCCGCCGCCAGGGAGCGCGCGAAGGATCGCAGTGCCGCTTTCGTCGCCGCGTAAACGGTTCCGTTGACCAGCCCCTTCACGCCGGCAACACTCGTGTTCAGAATGATCGAGGCGCCGTCATTCAGGTAAGGCAACGCCTTCTGAATGGTGAAATAGGCCCCTTTGGTGTTGATGTCGAAGAGCTCGTCGAAGAGCGGTTCGGACGCCTGGGCAAGCGGAGCGAACTTGGCGACACCGGCATTCACGAACAGCACGTCAATCTTCCCGAACTTTTCTGCCACGGTCCCGTACAGGGTCTCGAGATCGGCCAGCCTCGCGACGTCCGCCCTTACCGCAAGCACGTCCTTCCCGATGATTTTCAGGGCTTCATCGAGCGTTTTCTGGCTCCGGCCGGAGATGGCCACTCGCGCGCCTTCCTCATGGAGGCGCTTTGCCGTAGCCAGGCCGATGCCGCTGTTGCCGCCGGTGACGACGGCCACTTTTCCTTCCAATCGTTTCATGGTTGTTCTCCTCGGACTTTGAACGTCGTTACGCGGGAGCACCATCTCCTGCGGGCTCAAGCCCGGCAGGGGGGTGTTCCCAGGATTCGATACTTAGATGAACATCTAAATGTAAAGTTGCATTGAATTCCGGGGCCCGGCCGGTTCGAGGCCCGGCCGGGCGTAGCTCTTTGAAAGGTCTTCCGATAGACTGTGCAGCCTATGGACCGGGCGCAAATCGAGAAGATCTCCAAGGCGCTGGGCGACGAGACGCGCTTGCGGATTTACGAAGCCATCGCGGCGAAAGAAAACATGACCTGCGGGGCCATCGTCGAGGCGCACGGCGTAACGCCCGCCACGGTTTCACACCACTTGAAGATCTTGCAGGAAGCCGGACTGATCGAGTGCCGCAAGGAAGGCCAGTTTGTCCACAACTGCATCGTGCCGGAGACCATCGAATCCTACACGCGGGCGCTTGCGGGAATCAGCCGGGGAAGCCGGCGGCGCAAGCGCCGTTCCGGGTAGGCAGTTCAATCCGTGGGATTGCGCGGGAATTTCCAGTAGGGAAGCCGCACGCCGTTGATTGAAATTTGATCCGCGCGGATGGAATCCGGCGCAAGGAAGTTCGCGGCGCCGGCGGCCGTCACAAAGTCGTCCTGTTCGACACCGTCGCCGCTGACGCCCAGTCCTCCGACCAGCACTCCATTGCGGTAGAGGCCCGCGCTGCCCGGAAAGAACACGATTCCGCTCTTCCGGTCGTTGGGCGCGCCGGGCTGAAATCCCTGCGTGCATGGATTCGCAGTGTCCTGCTGGTAGAGGTTGAAGAAGGGGCCGGGGTTTGATCCATCAATGCCTGGCGGGAAGAGGGGCTGCGCTCCAAAGCTGATCGTGCGGTTGGTGACGGCGGTTCCCATCGGCACCTGATTCAAGTCGGATGCAGTGCGAGCGGAACTGTTGAAATAGACCATGTTCCTGGCTTTGGTGGCGGCAACATCGATGCTGAACATGGTTGCATCGGGCATTCGCCGCAGGCCGATGAGCGTGCCGTCCAAGTCCGCGACGGCGATAACCATGCGCGCGCGCGAGCCCAGCGGCAGACGAATGACGGCCCGGGTCAGATTCGCTTCCGCCTCGGCGCTATCCAGAATCTGCTGTACTTCCGCGGCGGTCAATCCCCCGATAGGTCCTGCCGCGGGCGCGATCAAGTCCCCTTCGGGGGGCGGGCCTGCGCTTGCCAAAGGACCGACAAGAAATGCGCCGTTTGCCGTTCCCGCGCTCACGCCCGTGGGCCGTGTGGTTTGATTGACAAAGGGCAGTGCAACTCCGTCAATGAAGACGACGCCGGGAGGGGCTGGAGACGGCCCGAATCCATTGGATGTGGCAGCTACAAACGCGGTGTATTCCGCAACGTCCGGAGAGACCCCGGCGACTCCGACGCCTCCGACCACAACGCCGTCCTTGAAAATCGGCACGCCGCCGGGATTCACGGCATTAGGATCGCTGTCGTTCAAATCGGCTTTTCCGGTGATAACGCCTAATCCAAAGCCGCCGCCGAGTGCGAGCGCAGGAGGCACGCTCTTTCCCGGCAAATAGTTCGTTGCGAGCGTGCAGCCGCGGTTCGTGTTTTCAATGCCGTATAGCGCCGCGGTGGGCGCGTTGGTCACACCGGGAGGAAAGTGGATGCCGCTGATGAAACGAACGGTCCGCGAAGAAAGCGGCGCCTGGTTGTTGCTGAAGAACGCGGCCGTGCGCGCCAAAGCGACGGCGAGGTCGTTGATGTCCACGGTTGCGCCGAAATTCCCCGTCGCGGTGGCAGGCGCGGAAGGCTTGCGATAGACGGCAAGAACCGCGCCCGAGCGGTCCACCACGGCGATCACCATAGTGGCGGGATCGGCCGCCGTCGCCGCCGCCTGGACGATGCTCTGGACATTAGCGGCGGACAGAACCGGAGTAACACTGGGAAGCACCGGAGGATTCGTCGTGGTGCCGCCGCCGCAGCCCGCGAGCGTTGCCGCCAGCGCAGCGGCGATGAAGAGCAGCAGCACCGTGACCAGCACGAGGATTCTGTTGCGCCGCTCGAGGGCGCTATAGGCACCGACTGCTTTTCGCAGGTTTTTCGAAGCGGACATGAGAGGTTCCCTGCGTTCGTAACACACCAGGCCGCCCGGACTCAACGGATTTGGCGGCGCACCGCGCGTATCGGTGAACTCCGGGGCCGGCGGGAAATCGTTATTGACTGTCGCCATGCGCATGGGAAAAACGTTGCTTGAGCTTCGCCGTTATTGTTAGCTAATGCCGTTCCAATTTGTCGAGGCAGCGGTTCGGCAAGGGGGCTGTGGGCAGGCGAGTGCCATCCGTGCGAGCAATTTCTCAGGCTCAGAGCACGCGGGCTTTTCATTTGAGGATGTTCCAGCGCGCGTGTAGGGCGGTATTTCTAGTGGCGGCGTGTGTCCTTTGGGCAAATCCCGCCGGAGCATCGCGTCCTTCGCAGAAACCCGCTGTCAAGGAGACTCGCGAAGCCGGTTCTCAGCAGCGCATCCCGCGTCAACAAGCGCAAACTACGGCCGCAATCGAAGGAATCGTGCTCGACGCGGGATTTTCCAACGGGAGCGTGCCGGTTCCGGGAGCCATGATCGTTTTGCAAGAACTGCCGGCGGGACGTCTTTTCCAGGTGACTGCGTCAGGCGACGGAGTTTTTAGGATTTTTCCCGTGCCGCCCGGAAGGTACGAGCTGAAAGTAAGCGCCAAGGATTATGCGCCGTTTGTCATCTCCGATCTTTCTTTGCAAGCGAATGAAGTAGTGACCCTGCAGATTTCGCTCATGACGCTGGCAAGCGTCGAAGCTCGCTCGCGGCTGCCGCGCCTTCCCGAGCTTGGTCCTCCGCCTTCGCCTACAGGGGAGACTTCTTACGGAAGCTACCGCGTCTTCCGCCACCGTCTGGATGCGGACCCCAATTACGTCCTGAATCCCGAGCCGGAAAGGCTTCCTCCCGCGGCGGATGTTTTTGACAAAGTCCCGAACCGGTGGGAATTGCAGCAACCCGCCTACCGGCGGTATCCGCAGAAGGGCGAGTACATCTATACGCGGGCGCGCTGGTTCGATCCGTTTAATCGCAACCGATTCAAAGGAGACGAACCGATTTGGCCCGGCGTGCTGGGCCAGCAGGTGTTTTTGAATTTCACGGCCAGCTCCGCGACTGCGTTCGACGGGCGCCGCGTTCCCTCGCCAAGCGGCGTCAGCGCCGCGGAGCCGGGCAGTTCCGGATTTTTTGGCCGCGGCGAACAGGCCTTTTTCGACCAGACGCTGCGATTCTCGTTCGATCTTTTTCACGGCGATGCCTCCTTCAAGCCAGTGGACTGGCGCATCCGCGTCACGCCGGAGATCAGCCTGAACGATCTGGATGTCCGCGAACTCGGCATCGTCAGCCCGGACGTGCGCAAGGGAACAAACCGCTTCGACACCCACATCGGCTTGCAGGAAGCCTTCTTCGAATACAAATTGCATGACCTGACTTCAAACTACGACTTCGTCTCTCTGCGCGCCGGAATTCAGGAGTTCAACGCCGATTTTCGCGGGTTTCTGTTCGTGGATGAGCAGCCCGGCCTGCGCGTTTTCGGCAATCTCCATTCCAACCGCATCGAATACAATCTCGCCTACTTCCACCTTCTCGAGAAGAACACCAACAGCGGCCTGAACACCTTCGAGCGGCGCCACCAGCAGGTGGCGCTCGGCAACGTCTATCTTCAGGATTTCTTTTTTCCCGGATATACCGCGGAATTTATCGCTGCCTGGAACAAGGACGACCCCAGCGTTCATTACGACGACAATGGATTCCTGGTGCGCCCCGCGCCGATCGGCAACGTCATCAATCAGAATCCGGGCGCGGGCCCGATCGCCCACGGAATCCGCGTCGGGTATTTCGGATGGCTTGGCAGCGGCCATATCAAGCGGATTAATCTGACGCATGCCTTCTATCAGGCCGTCGGAGAAGACACGTTCAATCCCATCGCCGGGCGTCCCGTCACCGTCAATGCGCAGTTGGCCGCGGCGGAGTTCTCCTATGATCGCGACTGGATGCGTTATCGCATATCGCTCTTCTACACTTCCGGAGACGCCAATCCTCGCGACGCGCGCGCGCGCGGCTTCGATTCCATCCTGGACCTGCAGTCTTTTGCCGGCGGAATCTTCAGCTTCTGGAATCGCGAGGGTTTTCGCCTGACCGGGTCCGGAGTGTTGCTCACCACGCCCGGGAGTTTGATTCCGAGTCTTCGTTCGAGCAAGGAGGAAGGCCAGGCGAATTTCGTGAATCCGGGAATCTTTGTGGCAAATGCCGGCGCGGATTTTGACGTTACGCCGAAACTGAAAGGCTTCGCAAACGTGAATTTCCTGCAATTTCAACGCACCGAGCCGATGGAGAATCTGCTGTTTCAAGCGCCCATTCACCGCACCCTCGGGACGGATTTCGGTTTGGGCGTAATTTACCGGCCGCCGCTTTCGGAGAATATCGTTCTGACGGGAGGCGCGGCCGCGCTGGCGCCCGGCCAGGGTTTCCGCGACATTTACACGGGGAAGACGCTGTTCTCACTGTTCGGGTCGGCGAGGTTCACGTTTTGAGGGAGCGCATGGGAAAAGCAGGTCCAAACTCGTCTTTGCGGCAATCGGGGTGGCCGTCTCTTCTTCTTTGCGCTTGTGGCATGCTGCTTCTGCTCGCGGTCGCCGAGCGCCCGCGCCTAGCAGGCGCATCGCAGCAGGATGGCGCCGCCGTATCTCTGCTGCGCGGACAATCGCAGGAAGAAGCCGACCGGAAGTCCGCGGGCTGCGTCTCCTGCCACACTTCGACGGATGAGCCGACCATGCATCCGACGAAAACGGTGCGGCTGGGCTGCACCGATTGCCACGGAGGAAACGCGAGCGTAGCGATCGCGGCGGGCACGCAGCCGAATTCCGCCGAATACAACGCGGCGAAGGAAAAAGCGCACGTTCAGCCGCGCGACCCGATTTTCAAGGATCGCTCCGCTTTGCCCGAGCGCAGCTACACGAAATGGCTCAAGGAATCGGCCGAATTCGTGAAATTCGCCAATCCCGGGGACCTGCGGGTCGCTCCGGAGACTTGCGGCAAGGCCGGCTGCCATCCGAGTATCGCAAGAGCCGTCGAGACCAGCATGATGACCCACACGGGTTTTCTTTGGGGCGCCGCGCTCTACAACAACGGCGGCTCTCCGTACAAGAACACGCGTTTCGGAGAAAGTTACAGTCGTGATGGCGAGCCCCAAATCCTCAAGACGATTCCGCCGCCGACTCCGGTGGAAACGCGCACGAAGGGAGTTGTTCCCGAGCTCATTCCCTTGTACCGCTGGGAAATCTCGCAGCCGGGCAACGTGCTGCGCGTTTTCGAGCGCGGCGGGGAAAAAAAAGGCGAGGTCGGCAACCCGACGGGCAATGAAGCCCCGGGAAAGCCGGACGATAAGCTGAGCGACCGCGGGTTCGGAACGGAGCTGCGCACCGACCCGGTCTTCCTCGGCCTGCAGAAGACGCGCCTGGTCGATCCGGTCATGACGCTGCCGGGCACGAATGACCATCCGGGCGACTATCGCGCCAGCGGTTGCTCCGCCTGTCACGTCATCTTCGCGAACGACCGCGACCCCATGCACTCGGCGCAATTCGCGAAATACGGCCACTCGGGATTCAGCGCCTCCTCCGATCCAACGGTTCCGAAGAACGAGCCGGGCCATCCCATCAAGCACGTTTTCACACGCTCCATTCCTTCGAGCCAGTGCATGGTCTGCCATGTCCATCCGGGTACGAACATGCTGACCACCTACTTCGGCTACACCTGGTGGGACAACGAAATCGACGGCGACAAGATGTATCCGAAGCAGCAGAAGAACCCGACGGAGGAGGAACGTTACCAGGCATCGCTGCGCAATCCGGAGGCAGCTTCCGCCCGCGGCCTTTGGGGCGATGAGAAATTTCTCGAGCAGACGGGCAGCCCGGAATTTAACGCCAAGCTGAAGACCACGCAATTCGCCGATTTTCACGGCCACGGATGGATCTTTCGCGCCGTCTATAAGCACGACCGCAAGGGAAACTGGCTGGACAAGGACGGGAAAGCAATCGCTTTCGACGATCCGCAGCGCTTTTCGAAGGCCGTCCATCTGGCGGATATTCACCTCGAAAAGGGAATGCAGTGCGGCGATTGCCACTTTGCGCAGGACGCCCACGGCAACGGCAAGCTTTACGCCGAGCCGCGCGCCGCGGTGGAAATCGACTGCATCGATTGCCACGGCACCATCCGCGCCAAAGCGACACTGCTCACTTCCGGCCCCGCCGCTCCTTCCGGCGGCAGGCACCTCGAAGCGCTTCGCACCCCGTGGGGATTCCGCCGCTTCGAGTGGCGCGACGGCAAGCTTTTTCAGCGGTCCATGAACGATCCGGATCTCGAATGGGAAGTTGTCCAGACCGTTGACACAATCACGCCCGGCAATCCGCATTTCAGCGAGAAGTCCTATCGCGCCAAGCTGATGGACAAGGACGGAGTCGCTCTGCAGCGCGTGCCTTCGGACGATGCCCAACTCGCTCACGCGAACAGCAGCATCACGTGCTACGCCTGTCATACCTCCTGGACGCCGACGTGCTTCGGCTGCCATCTGCAGATGACCGCGAACGCCCGGCGGCCCATGCTGCACAACGAAGGGCTCCTTACGAAAAACTACACCACGTACAACTTCCAGGTACTGCGCGACGACAGCTTTATGCTCGGCGTGGACGGCACCGTGACCAAACACCGCATTGCGCCTGCACGCTCTTCCTGCGCCATCTTGGTCAGTTCCCAGAACGCCAACCGTGAATGGCTGTACTACACGCAGCAGACCATTTCCGCGCCGGGATTTTCCGGCCAGGCTTTCTCCACTTTCGTGCCTCATACCGTGCGGGCGACGGAAACGAAGCAGTGCAGCGATTGCCACGTCTCCGCGCAAAACGACAACAACGCCTGGATGGCCCAGGTGCTCTTGCAGGGCACGAACTTCATGAACTTCATGGGCCGCTACATTTACGTGGCGACCGGCAAGAAGGGTTTTGAAGCGATTGCCGTCGCGGAGCACGACGAGCCCGAAGCCATCTACGGCAGCGATCTTCAGCGCATCGCTTATCCGGACGACTACAAAAAGTTCGTTGCGGGCCATCGCGAACTGGAAACGTCTTACGAACACGCCGGAAACGTGCTGGACATTCAGGCTCGCGGCGAGTACGCCTACGCCGCGCTCGGTAAGGACGGCTTTCGCATTTATGACATCGCGAACGTCGACAACAAGGGTTTCTCCGAGAGAATCACCACCGCGCCGGTTTCACCTCTCGGCCAGCGCTTTTATGTGAAAACAGA
>Ga0209581_1001893_pt1 | contig 22266 bp, 19 predicted proteins | sample Coa_R2_FD_187160 | JGI IMG/M metagenome (GOLD analysis project Ga0209581, IMG submission 187160) | Surface soil microbial communities from Centralia Pennsylvania, which are recovering from an underground coalmine fire - Coalmine... | ecosystem: Environmental > Terrestrial > Soil > Unclassified ...
CGGCCGTGTCCCCCATAGAACACGGGCAGGAGGCCCGTGCCACCGTTCCAGCCATGACCACGGGCGACACGCCTGTGCCACAAGCCGCACCCGCCGCCCACGCCGGCTCCGATTCGCAGATCATGGCAGCCCTTGCCCGCCGTCACAAAAATGGACTGCTTGCCGCACTAGCCGTAGTAATCGCGCTGGCTACTGTGGCCACATGGTTCTTTGCGCTCCGCCAGAAGCCGCCCAAACCAGCGACGTTCCACGTGGGGGAAATTGAGCGGCTGACAAATTTCGGTGATGTGCAGGCTGCTGCAATTTCTCCTGACGGCCGTTATGTGGCCTACGTGCGGGGCGCGCCGGGCCAGCAGAGTATCTGGCTGCGCCAGACGGCGACGGGTAGCGATGCTCCGATTATTCCGACCGGACCTGCGAACTACTCAGTTGGGGGTCCCGTACCACCGTCAGGTGTAACCTTCACACCGGATGGCAATTTCATTTACTACGTTTCAGGGGCGTTCAGCGCTTTCACGGGGGATGTTTTTCGCATTCCTTCGCTGGGCGGCAATCCCAGGAAGATAGGCAATGGTGTTATCGGCACGGTTGCTGTTTCTCCTGGCGGAAACCGGATCGCCTTTGTGCGTGTGGACCCATCCAACGGCGAATCCAGTTTGATCGTGGCGAACTCCGACGGCAGCGAGCAGCGTGCCATCATTTCATTAAAGATGCCGCAGGGGGACCTTATTCCCTACCCTGCCTGGTCCCCCTTCGGCAGATTTATTGCTGTCCCGTCCGAGTCCTTTGACGGCGGCTACTCCAACTTAATTAATGTTGTGGACTCGAGCAGCGGCGGGCGCCGCGTTGTGATGCATTCGTCGGATCTTTGGCTGGGTCCTTTGACCTGGCTTCCGAACGGCAGCGGGCTAATCGTTGATGCCAGCACTCAAGGCCAGGCGCTCCAGTGGCAGCTTTGGCAGGTTTCGTACCCTTCCGGGGCCCTGCAACGAGTCACGCATGACCTGAATGCCTACAACATGCCGACAGTGACAGCGAACGGAAATACGCTGAGCGTGGTTGAGACGCAGATTGACTCTAACGTGTGGGTCGCGCCCAGAGGCAACACTGGGCAGTTGAAGCAAATTACTTTTACAGCCCAGGGCACCGAGGGACTTTCGATTATGGAGTGGCCGCCAGGCAATAAGATTTTCTACTCCTCACTGGATAGCGGGTCCTGGGCTGCCTGGAGCGTGAACAGCGATGGCAGCAAACCGCAAAACGTGTCGAACCCGCAGGGAGCGAATGACGTGAATTTTTCCGCCTGCCCTTCGGGTCAATACGTCATCTTCGATTCGGATCGTCAGGGCGGCGTGAATCTTTGGCGCATCAATCGGGATGGCAGCGGCCTCACTCACCTGACCCACGGTACCTTTGACCAAAAGCCCTCCTGTTCACCCGATGGCAAATGGGTCGTTTTCGAATCCAGCGGTCACGGCAGTTTTGAGGTCTGGCGCGTGCCGATTAAAGGGGGACAAGCCCAGAAGATTACAAACCAACCTTGCATGGAACCCGCCATCTCGCCCGATGGCAAATGGGTTGCGTGTCTCACGACGGAGAGCAGCCAGCCGAAAATTGCATTGATTCCTTTTGGCGGTGGACCGGCGTTCAAGTCGTTCTCAGTCCCCGAGAGTGCCAATTTGGGCCAGGGTGTGCATATCCACTGGACTCCCGACGGCCGCGCCATCGGTTACGTCAACACCGTGAACGGCATATCAAATATCTGGATGCAACCGCTTACCGGTGGCCAGCCGCAGCAGGTGACGCATTTCACATCAGGCCAGCTTTTCAATTTCGCATGGTCCGACAAGGGTGATCTGGCGCTCGCCCGTGGTACGCAGTCGAGCGACGTTGTGATGATCAGGAACTTCCGGGAGCAGCGGGCGGATTAATCGTGCCTGTTCTCTCATGTACGATGCTGCCGGGACAGTTCAAATCTTCGTAAGCGCCTGATCGAGATCGGCAATCAGGTCTTCCACATCTTCAATGCCCACAGAAATCCGCACCAGGCCGTCCGTGATCCCCAGCTTTTGCCGCTCTTCGGGCGGGACGCTGGCGTGCGTCATTGTAGCGGGGTGCGAAATCAGAGTTTCCACGCCGCCCAGGCTCTCGGCAAGTGAACAGAGCCTGACGGAATTGAGAAGGGTACGGGCGTTCTCAAGCGATCCCGTCTCGAATGAAAGCATGCCGCCCGGCGCGCGCATCTGCCTCCGGCCCAGTTCGTACTGAGGATGCGACGGCAGACCCGAGTAATGGACCAGCCTGACATTTTTGTGCCCTTCAAGAAACTTTGCAACCGCCATGGCGTTTTCACTGTGCCGGCGCATTCGCACGGCCAGCGTCTTGACGCCGCGCAACACGAGCCAACTGTCCATTGGCCCCAGCACGGCTCCTGCGGCGTTTTGGATGAATTTCAGCCGTTCAGCCAGTTCGGGATCGTTCAAAACAACAGCGCCTCCTACGCCGTCGCTGTGTCCGTTAAGATATTTCGTCGTGCTGTGAACTACAATGTCTGCTCCGAGATCAAGCGGACGCTGGAGGTATGGAGACATGAAGGTGTTGTCCACGGCCACAAGCAAGCGTCGGCTGTGTGCAAGCTCAGACGCCGCCGCAATGTCCGTGATTTCCATTATGGGATTTGTCGGCGTTTCCAGATAGAGCAAGCGCGTGTTCTTGCGGATCACAGCTTCGACGCCACTCAGATCTGTGGTGTCAACGTAGGTAAATTCCAGCCCGAAATTCTTCAGAACGCGCTCGAAAAGCCGGAACGTGCCGCCATAAAGATTGCTCCCGGCAACAATGTGGTCGCCGCTCTTAAAAAGCGTCAGCAGAGCGTTGATCGCCGCCATGCCCGAGGAAAAAGCAAACCCGAAGCGCCCGCCTTCAAGCCGGGCAAGATTGCGTTCGAGCGCGGCCCGCGTCGGGTTCGATGTGCGGGCGTACTCATAACCTTTGTGTTTGCCCAGAGCCTCCTGCACAAACGTCGAGGTCTGATAGATGGGGACAATGATAGCTCCTGTGGCCGGGTCGGGCTCCTGGCCGTAGTGAATCGCGTCCGTAGAAAATCCCATATTGCCTTTCCGGGCGAAACGCCCATTCTGCCTGTCAAGAGTTCATGCCAGCCCTGAAATTATCGGAGTTGGAGAATGGTGTCAATCATATGCGGACTTCGAAAACAGTGTGAATGGCGCGGGCGTGCGGTTCGTGGTAAAAATTGGAGAGGAGTTGTGCATTATCATGGAAGGAGTTGGGGTGCCAATGCAACAAACATTCAGAAATCAAACCCGCCTGATCAGGTTAGGGTTAATCATTGCCGCACTAGCCGCTCTTATGACGCCGGCGTCTGCAGCCGTGCAGACAACTACGGTACGCGTTCTGGTTAAGGATGCGACTACCGGCGAGCCTGTTTACCAGGCGCGCTTGACGCTGAGATTCCGCGACCACGGCGGCTTGTTGCACCGGTCCAAAATCATCTCTTACACCGCCAAGACGGATAAGGACGGCAAGGGCCAGTTTCCCGTGGTGCCGCTTGGAACAGTGACCCTTATGGTCACCGCACCGGACCATCGGACTTTTGGAAGGGAGTTTGAAATCACCAAGCAAAACCAACTGATTGAAGTAGAGCTTCAGAGACCGCATCCTGTTCTCTAATGGGTTTTTATCGCTCCGGCAATGTGAGAATGCTACAGATTAGGGCAAAGAGCGCAATGTTCTTTCGTAGCAATTACTTGGCTGCAATGGAGCACCGGTTTTCCACAAGCTTTTCAACAAACCTGTTGAAGACCGCTTTGGGCGTTGATAACCGACTGTAAAAGGCGCAGTTACAGCCACAAATCGCCGACGTATCAACCCGTTTTTGTGACGTTGCTGGACTCGATAAACCTCAGATCGAACGACGGCGATCGCAAACTGCATTGTGCCACCAGACACAGGATCAGGGATTTGCCGGGGCCTTTGGCGTGGCGGAAGTATCCGCGGAGCCTTCTGCTGATTTGAAGTAATCAGGATCCATCCAGATATTAGCCTTGGCTTTCATGTCATTCACGGCTGTTTGCAGTTTCTCTTGCCGCAGTTGATTTTCAATCTGTCCTGAGACGGTCTTTGCGTCCGGCTGCTGATGCGAAAGCACCTGAAGAAGAACCATCGCCTGCGGAGTATCCACGGGCTGTGAGAACTGATTGTCCTTGAGTTCGAAAGCGGCCTTGTCGAGGGCAGGTATCATTTCGCCTCTACGCACGGTTTGAGGATCCGGGTACACCATGACGACGTTGGGGACGTCGAACTTTTTGGCGACCTCTTTAATGTCCGTACCCGACTCGATGGCTTTTTGGATCTCTGCAAGACGTGCTTTTGCCTCATCGGCGGAAAGACCCGGCGCGTCGGACGTTGAGTCCGCGGGCTTTTTCCTTACAACGACTTCCCTCACCTGAGCTTCATCAAAGTCGCTTTTGTGGGCGTTGTAATAAGCGTTTACTTCCTCCGGGCTCACCTGGATGTCCTCCGCCATTTTGCGGTACTCGTCCTGCGCCAGCATCTGGAGTTTCTGAAGGGCCAGTTTCCGTTGAAAGTCGGGAGAAGTGTCAAGATGCTCGCTCTTTGCCTTTTGAGAAAGCAAAAGCATCAGGGCATATTCATCACCGACGGGCTTGCGGCCGCGGCTTGCCACGGCCTGCTGGAGCTGCGGACTCAGGCTGCCGATCAGATAATCGACATCAGCCTTGGTCACTTTGTCCTCACCGACTTTCAGCACAACTTTGTCTGGTGACGAAGCCTCGGCCGATGCGGCGCTTTGGCTTGACGCACCGCTTGCGGAAGTCTGCGGGGGTGATGTTTGTGCCAGACAGAACGCGGCAGATAATGCTGCCGCTAGCAACCCATTCGAAATCATAAGTGCCGTTTTCCGGCGGACATTTTCCATACTTCGGTACTCCTTGTCTTGTCTAAACCGACATCAATGCAAAATTAATCCATCCTACCACACGGAAAGCGGGAAAGCATTTGTTTTGCAACGCGCAAAGCGCGGAACATTCTTTTTTAAGGGCCTCCAACGCCGCGGCTTGAAGCAATTTACCGTCGCGTATGGACTATTACAGGAAAGCCAGACGGTTGCGGCGGACGCAATATTCCCCCTGGCCTTCAGGTGAGCACATCTTCCCGCGGGACAAGCGGATCGTCTATTCAATTGTGGCGAGTGTGGTGCTTATTTCCCTTCCTGCTGCGCGGTGAGCAATCCAAGGGATTCCGGTGAAGGAAGAGGTTGCCCCATGAAGCGCTCGCCTCGGATCTCTGAGAACTTTGCGATCAATCCTTGCCACAGGTCGCTGTTGCGCTTGTAGAGCTGAAGAATATTCGGCATCCACGCAGGCAGGTTTTCGCTCAGCCAGAGATGGCGGTAAAGTTCAGTCAGTCGGGTAGTGTAATCGCGCAGGTCCTGCAACCGCCCGTTGGTGGAACTGATATCGGACAGGTCGGCGCCGGCGCTACGGGCGTTCTTTCCTCCCTGCGCAGCGTAGGCTTCCGCGTAGCGGTCGGAGATCTCCTGGACAAACTGATAGCGCATGCCAAGCGCGTCAAGACGCAGAGCGGCGAACTTCATGCTTTCGAGCGTATCGGCATTACGCCTGGCGCGGTCGGTGCTCGTGGCGAAAACAGTGTACGCGTCTTCTGCCGTTCGTCGAATCAGCGATGCAATGGGCAGCATGCGCTCGACTTGCCTTTGGCCCACGGGCGAGAACGGGTCCTGCCAAAAGAGATTGTCGCCCGCCCCACCGTAATGCATGTCAAACGTTGAGACGGGCTTTCCCGCGCGCATGATTTCATTGATGTGGCTCAGGCTCATCAGCGCGTCGGCAAAGCGATGGTCGGTGTTCCGATAGAAAGCCCAGTCGTATTTCTGGTTGAAGTCCTCCACGCTGGGATCACCTGCTTCCCACGCACACGCCGCACCGTACACAATTGACCACCAGCCCGGCGCATACAGCGTTTCGCCATCATCATTCCAGACCGTGACAATCGTGCCGATGGCGCCCACCTTCTTGCCGTCACTCAGGAAATGCTGGATGTTATAGGCGGCCTCTTCGTAATCGGGCACCATCACACTGGTGTTTCCGACCCACGGGCAGACAAAAATCTTCATGCCCGTGCCTTTGAAGGGGGTGAGCCATTTCATGTAGCTCTGCTCGGCGCCGTAAACCCAGCTTGCGACGATCAGGTCCTTCGGCAGGCTCGAGATCATTTCAGGATGTTCCGTGGCAATATCACCCCAGAACATTACCTGCTTGTTATAGCTCCGCAGCAGGCTTGCAACGCGGGCCAGATTGTCCACATAGACCTTGCCGTAGCCTTCCTTTTCAACTAGGTCTTTGCTGCGGGCCTTCCCCAATTCAAACGTCTCGTCGCACCCGATGTTGTAAATCGAAGATGGGAAAACCGGGAGCATCTGCTGGTACATGCCGTTCAGAAAATCGAGCATGTGCGGGTCTTCAGGTGCCAGCACGTGCCCGTGCGGGCGCTCGGCAATGCCGCTGTATTGCTCGAACCGCAGCACCTTGTGCATGTGTCCGCAGGCCTCGGTTGAGGGCACGATTTCCACGTGATAGCGCTCCGCATAAGCTACCAGTTCGTTCCAGTCGGCGCGCGAGAGTGTGTCACTCAGGATGCCCCAAAGCGGCTGGCCCTCAAGCCGGAAGGAATCTTCCATGTACATATACAACTGGTTCATCTTGAACTGCGCGATCGTGCGGACGATCTTTTTGAGGTAGCTAAGCTTGGGAACCGGGCCACGGCTCATATCAACCTGTGTGCCGCGATATTGCAGCGCCGGCCAGTCACGAACGTGGACGCCAAGAATCCTGGCCTGCTGCCCTGCCGGGACGACAAGCTGGCGCAGCGTCTCCGCGCCGTAGAACAGTCCTTCGCCGTCCTTGCCGGCCAGCACAATGCTGTTCGGTTCGACGTCGAGAACATAGCCCTGGTCGCCGACCCCTTCCGTGCTCAAGTTGCGCGCGGAGAGCATGTTCCGCATGCCCGCCTGTCCGAACCGGCCCATAATGATCACCGGCTCGCCCTGCGGCGGTTCGGGCAAACCCACGATGGGAAACTGCTGGCCCGTGACCAGCCGCAGTTCCTTTTGGACTTGCTGGGCGGCAAAGAGGTCTTCATGGGCGACAGGGGTCAGCAGCACGATCCTCAGATTAGAGTTCACTGCAAAGCTTTGCGCTTTTGTCTGAAGTTCGCGAGGCTGTGGAATCAGCATGGGTTGCTGGGCAGAAAGGGTTGAAGGAAACACTGGCAGACAGATCGCCATAGTGAGCAACAGAACCCATCGCTCGGCCTGTGCCAGGCTCCTTCCAGAACGGTCATCGTTGCGCATGAAAAGCCTCCTTGCAATCAATCAGGTTGTAAAGACCGCCTTGGCGGCTCTGTCCCACCACTTTCCACTTCCGAGCGAATCACAGACCGTTCGGGCAGGCTTCATGGAACTCTGAAGTGTATTGATCGCACGAAGCCATTGTCAAGCCGCGGTTTTCAGATTTGCTCCTTGATTCGTAGGACTGTCTTAGTTTTGCCGCTCCGGGTTTAAAGAGTAAACCGGTGCCGGCGCGTTCTTCCGGGGATTTCGCCGTCAAACAGCTTCTTTCTTCCGCTTCTACTTTTGGAACATCTTACGATATTCGGAGAGCGCCATCGGCGGAACAGAGGCAGTGGCCAGATTTTCCACGAGGTGCTCCCGCCTGCTCATTCCCACCAGCGCGCAAGTAACTCCCGGCGTTGACCGCACAAACTGAATCGCCCGCTGGGCGTCTGTGTTGAGGCCGGGCATCCATTGCTGAAACTCCGCCGGCAGGCCATTCCTCAAGTGGCCTTGGAGCAGGCTGGCGCTGGCAAATGCCATCAGGCCAAGTTCCCTCGCAACATGAACGAGGGGGACTCTTCGCCCGTGCAACGTCTGAGTGTTCATACTCAAAGCCTCGGGCATGGCAATATTGAGTGGAAACTGAACCGCCCCAAAACGGTGTTTTTCTCCTCCGACTTCCCTTGCAACTCCGACGATTTCTTCCAGAGAAATGGCTTCCGCCGAATCCGCCGCCGCGCGGTAGCCATTCCATGTGGCGGTCCCGTACATCCGGATCTTGCCGTCCGCCGCAGCCTGCTCCAGCGCAGCGAAGGCGAGCCTGAGGCGGCGCAGGAATTCATCATGCGTGACCTCGCGAAGCTGCGTTTCAGGATTGTGGAGGTAATAGATATCAAGCGTCGCAAGACCGAGGTTCCCACGGCTGGTATCGATTTGATGGGTCAGAAATCTCGGGGAAATCGTGTGGCAAGCGGCGACGATTTCCTCCGGCTGAACAATCCCGGTTTTTACCAGTGTCTTTTGAAGAAAGGCCGCCGGGTCTTCCGGCACTTCATCGTCATAGGCGAGAAAGCCACCTTTGGTCGCGACGATAATTTCGTCACGCAGCACACTGCCCGATTCAATCAACTTCGCAATGGCGCGGCCGACGGCACGCTCGCTTCGCATGTTCCGGTAATTGATCGCAGTGTCAAAAACGTTAATGCCTGCCAGTGCGGCGAGCATGGCTGTTTCAGTGTAGCGATCGTCGGTTTCCTGGTTGGCGTCGCCCAGATAAGTCCCAAGCCCGATCGATGCTACCCAGAGTCCTTGTGACTGTCGATAATGCCCTGAAAGGCGTTCAGCCTGCCGCTGGCGGTAGCGTCCGGTCCCTGCGGGCGTTGCAAAGCCTTGGATGAACATCGTTGAGAATTCCAGAAGTCGTGAAATCTTTTTCTTTCTGCGCTTTCTAGAAAAATCGGTATTGCCCAATAACTCCGCCCGGTTTCACCCGGCACAAGCCGCATGATTATGTCGGGCTGCCCTTTACAAGGAAAAGCGGGATGTCGGTTTCGTGACGCACCTTGCCGATAGTGGTTCCATGGATGAGGTCAGAAAGCCAGCGATGTCCGTGTGTAGCCATCGCGATCAAGTCGCAGTTTTCTTCTCGTGCGGTCCTGACGATGGCATCGGCCGCATTGCCGGTAGCATGCCGGGAGTCCACCTCAAAGCCTTCCTGACGAAGGGATCTTTCGACTTCACGCAAGTAATCTCTGTCTTCCTCCATCTCGAGTGAATCGGTAAGGTTCAGGTCGCGCTGCCAGCTTGCTTTCCACCCCGTGGATACGTGGAGAAGCAGCAGGCTGGCGTTGGTTAACCGGCAGAGTTCTTTGACACGGGGCAAGAGTACAGAATCTGACTTGCTGTGGTCAAGCGCCACCAGGATTTTCTTAAACATTGCGCATCATCCTTAAGTGAGCCAGCTTTTAGCCGTAAGCACGAGGAGATAGGCGTTCAGTCCGGCAATGATGATACCTACTGTCCATGAGATCACTTTCAGCCACCGCGGGTTGGCAAACTCTCCCATTTTTCTGCGGTCGCTTGTGAATTGAACAAGAGGGAATACCGCGAACGAAAGCTGCAGGCTGAGGATCACCTGACTCAGAATCAAAAGCCGGGCCGTACCGCTGGCGCCGGCTAATGCCACAACGATTATGGTCGGAATGATTGCGATCAACCGCGTGATCAGGCGCCGGAGCCAGGGGGCGATGCGGAAATTGAGAAAACCTTCCATTACAATCTGGCCCGCCAGGGTGCCGGTGAGCGTGGAATTCTGGCCGGAGCAGAGCAGGGCCAGAGCGAACAAAAGGCTGGCCGCAGGGACACCGAGCAACGGCGCGAGCGTATGGTAAGCGTCCTGGATTTCCGCAATCTGGTTCAACCCATGCCGGTAAAAAGTCGCTGCCGCCATAATCAGAATCGCGGCGTTGATAAAAAAGGCGAAATTCAGGGCTAAAACTGAATCAATGAAGTTAAAGCGCATGGCCGTCCGCAGGCCCTCCGGGGTCCGTTCAATGGCGCGGGTTTGCACAAGCGAGGAATGGAGATAAAGATTGTGCGGCATCACAGTGGCGCCGAGGATGCCTATGGCGATATATAACATTTCACGGTTCGTGAAAAGCTCGCCGGTGGGGATGAATCCGCGCAAGATGCCTGCGAATTCAGGCTTGACGATAAACATTTCGACGAGATAGCAGGCGGCGATGGTACCGATCAAGACGACAACAATGACTTCCAGATAGCGAAAGCCCTTGTGCTGCAAGTAGAGGATGGCCAGTACATCAAAGGCCGTCAGGCAGACCCCCCATATCAGCGGAATATGAAACAACAAATTGAGCGCAATCGCAGACCCGATCACCTCAGCCATATCACAGGCCGCAATTGCAATTTCACAGAGGACCCAGAGGATAAAACTTGTCCGGCGCGAATAATAATCGTGGCACGCCTGCGCCAGATCGCGCTGAGTTGCGATTCCCAGACGTGCAGAAAGAGTTTGCAGCAGGATGGCCATCAGGTTGGAAAGGAAAAGAATGAAGATCAATTCGTAAGCGAACCGCGAGCCGGCGGCAATGTCCGTGGCCCAGTTGCCAGGGTCCATATAGCCCACTGCAACCAGAAAACCCGGACCCGAAAACGCAAAGAGCTTTTTCCAGAAGCTCGCCTTTGCCGGAACTCCGACGCTCCGGTACGCCTCCGGAAGCGATGGTATAGCCGGGGCGTTGTTATTCAGGTCTGGATGAATATTGTCCATAGGACCAGAGTTCAGAGACGGTACACAGTGACCGCACCCTAAGCTTCAGTTTGCGGCCCGTTTTACAGCACGATCGTCCCTCACGGCCCTCGCGGCGGATGGAATGACCTGGCTTGGCCGAGTGCCGACTTTCTGTCACAGCACAGCTTACCAGCAATTTTCGTCGAAACGAAAGTCAGCTCTTTTGTTCTATCACCCGCGCAAGGCGTTCTTCGAGAATGAGGTCGGAATGAAAATCGCGAATCTTCAGCAAATGCGCTGCGGCATCTTCGATTGCACGCCGAGGCACCAGGCCGACAATTTCGCTGCTTTCGATGGTGGTGCCGGCGCGCGCGGCCTCCTGGGCGACGGCATCAAATACCGCCCCGATCGAAGTCGTCAAGAAGTCCGTCAGGTTGATCGAAACCTGCACCCTGCCCAGCGCTTTTGCCTCGACACCGATGGCCTTCACCGCAGGCAAGCCGCCGTCCGAGGCGCGAATCCTTCTGGCGATAGCCTTGGCTATGTTGAGGTCGTCTGTGTTCAGGTTGATGTTATAAGCAATCAGGAAATTTCGCGCGCCAACGGCAGTCGCACCGGCGGTCGGGTGGAGGTCGGCCCCGCCGAAGTCGGGCTTGCGATCAGGATTCTTGCGGACTTCCTCCCGCAGCTTCTCAAACTGCCCCTGGCGCACGTACTCGAGGTTTCTCCGGCGCGGGTCGCGTGCGGCCTCTTCGTAGAGATAGGTCGGGATGCGGAAGCGCCTCCACGTTTCTGCGGCCACGTAGCGCGCGATCTCAACGCAATCCATCAGATTTACCCCCCGAATCGGAACGAAAGGCACGACATCCGTAGCGCCTATTCGCGGATGCACTCCGCGATGATCGTTCAGATCGATGAGTTCGGCCGCGCTTCCGATCGCGCGCAGAGCCGCTTCACCCACACTTTCGCGCGACCCGACGAACGTAACGACGGTGCGGTTGTGATCGGCGTCCATCTGAACGTCAAGCAAGTGGACGTCCGGCCCTGAAAGCAGCGCTTGGACGATGGATTCGATTCTTCGTCTGTCTTCGCCCTCGCTGAAATTGGGAACACATTCAACAATGGTCTGCACACTCAGAATCTAGCACAGAACTTTCCGCGACTGCATTTCCCAAGGGGTGCCCTCGAGGACATCGGCCGCAGTACGCCCTTCGAAGTTCGTCCAGGTCAGGGCTGTGATGTGGCCGTACGTCTTGATATATAATTTGCTTAGAGATATAGCCGGAGGTGAACCCCAATGCCGAGTTACGAATATGTTTGCAAAGAGTGCAAGAAGCGGTTCACTTTGATTTTGAGTATCTCAGAATACGAAAAGGCCCGGCCGACTTGCCCGAAGTGCAAAAGCAAGAAAGTTGAACAGGTGCCGGCTGTCTTCTTTGCCGTTACTTCCAAAAAAAGCTGAGATGCGTTCATGCGGCGTCCACGGCCTTTCTGGGCTTGAGGCATTGCGAAGGGCCTGACCCTCCGGATGGGCCGGCATTGCGGATGATAATCCGTGGCAGGAAATCGCTTTTCAGAGCCAACGATATGGCATCCGCTGTTGCGGGGCGTCCATCTGCAATAATGGCAATGGTTGCCAGTTTGCCGTCCCCGGCTCCTTGAATTGAAACCCAGCCTGTTCCCGTGGCAGCTTTAAGAATCGCGTTCAGCGCCTGATGGCCTATGCCGCCAGCGCCCCCATCTTTGGGAATTTCAAGCTGAGCTTCATCGGGAGGAAAAGCACCTGGGGCCTTGTAGTCCAGTGCAACGACGACAGGGGCTTTGATGCTTCCGTCGGCGACGAGATCATTCAACCGCAAGGCGAACTCGGTGCGTGCCTGCTCGCGCATCCAAAGGACTCTTGCAGGTAAACCTTGAAATCGGACGTATTTTCGGGCGAGCGAGATCCATCGCGCCAGCCGCTTGTCATCAGGGAAAAGTTCGAGTGCGAGTTCATCGAGGTGCCTGATATCCTCCGCCTCGCCGGACAGCGCTATCCATCGAACGGGAACCAAACCCTCGTTGAGCAATGGTTGAAGATAGGCTTCTATGAAATCCGGGACTGCACGCCCGTCCTCTGAAGTCTTACTTTCAGATGCCGCGGCGCGGATGCCGTTCGCAAATTCGAAAACGACGGAACCAAGTTTCTGAAGCGCCAGCATCCCTCCAAAATGCCTAGCGATTGAATTGCGCACCCTGCCTAGATATTCATCGGGGTTGCCGTCGCGCAGCGTGGCTGCCTCTCCCCCGCTCAGGCCGGAGGGAACGTATCCCTTCAGCAGGTCGTGCGCGCTGGTCAGGTCAGTGAGGATATCTGGCACGACGCCGCGGCTCGCCAGTTCCGGAATAACATCGGCACAGTTTCCCACCAGCCCCACAGAGACGGCCTGCTTTTTCCGCACGGCATTCTTCAGGATTCGAAGTGCCTCATCGAGCGCATTGACGCAATAATCACAGTAACCGCCGCGAATTCGGCGCTTGATGCGCTCCTCATCGATGTCGATTCCAAGAAACGCAGCGCCGTGCATGCCGGCAGCAAGCGAAAGCGCTCCTCCTGCCGGGCCCATTCCCCCAGAAACAATAAGCCTGCCGGCAAGACCCTGGGCGAAGTGACTTTGACAAATAGCATCAAGCGTGTGGAAGGCCGTTGCCAAAGCTTCTTGTGCGCCCACGTAGGTCCAGCTTGCGACGCCGGTCTTGCATGTGAGCGCGTGAGCTTGTTTTTCTTCAGGTTGAAGGACTGGCGTCGATGCGGGAGCAGCCAGGTCGTTGTTCATGATTAGCACGCGGGGTGCTTCCGCACCCGTCTCGAAAACGCCTGCCGGCTTTCCGGATTGGATCAGGAGCGTTTGAGTGTTTCCAAGGTCTTTAAGTATCCTCGCTGCCTCGGAATAGGAATTCCAATCGTGGAGGACTTTCCCTGTGCCGCCGCAGGCAACTAATTCCAGCGGTTGCTCGGCGACCTCCTCATCAAGGGAGTTCATCAGCATCCTCAGCGCGGCTTCTTGCGGCCAGCCGAGGCAACTGAGGTGCGGCCCGCGAGGCGCGCGAACGGGAAAGTAGTCTCCGCCGCCATCCTTGCTTCCCGTCAGCCTTTCTGTTTTTGATTGCCTCATGTCTACTGCACTATGCTATAGGCTTTATGCTCTGTATGGAATCTTAACAGGGAACCGGAAAACGTGGGACGGCACTCTTGCTGCGCCATGAGGCGGGGTAGATTCAGCGCTTTCTCTCTTAGATGGTCCGATAAACCTACCGCACCGCTTCGTCCCTCCGCTTATAAATGAAAGATATGATTCAACTGTCCGGCCAACTGAAGTGCGCGGCGTATGCTCTGGCACTTCTCTTTTCGCTCGCGGCCTGCGGGACGTCAATTGCTCTGAGCCTGAAGGTGAACCAAGCCCTGGCCGCAGACTCGGCGTTTCAAAACTCGAAGGATGTCGGCACTTTCTTCGACGCCTTCTTTGCGAACGAAATGCCACGGTGGCATATCCCGGGCGCGGCCTTCGTGCTGGTCAAAGATGGCAAGGTCATCTTCAGCAAAGGTTACGGCTACGCGAACCTCGAGAAGCAGACACCTGTCAATCCGGACCGGACGGTTTTCCGTGTGGCATCCGTCTCGAAAGTCTTCACGGCTACGGCCGTGATGCAACTTGCCGAAAGCGGAAAGCTCGACCTGAACAAGGATGTGAATCTCTACTTATCTCGCTTTAAGGTAAAGGACCCCTATCCGCAGCCGGTGACCTCTGCCGAATTACTGACGCACTCCGCCGGCCTCGATGACAGTGTCTTTGGGATCGCTGCGCGCGATCCATCGGGAGTAGTTCCACCTGGAACATTTCTCGCCCGGCACATGCCCGGTGTCGTCATGCCGCCGGGAAAAATCTACAGCTATTCGAGCTATGGAATTGCACTTGAGGGCTACCTGGTACAGAGACTTTCTGGTGAGCCTTTTAATGCCTATATCGAGAAAAACATTTTGCAGCCGCTCGATATGAAGAGCAGCGACTTTAAGCTGACGCCGCAACTTGCCTCACATCTTGCGACCGGCTACGAATTCCACCATGGCCGTTACATTGCCGAACCTGTGGATTATTTCAACTTTCCTCCGGCTGTAGGGCTGTATTCAACGGCATTGGACATGGCACACTTCCTCATCGCTCAAATGGAAGACGGCCGCTATGGCAATGCTCGGATTCTGACCAAAGCTGCTGTGAAGGAAATGCACCGCAGGCAGTTCGCCGAAGATACTCGCCTGGCCGGACGCACTTTCGGCTTTTATGAGCGTTATGTGAATGGCTACCGCGCCCTCGGACATGGCGGCAATATCCGCGGCTTCGCAAGTCTTTTATGGCTGCTCCCAAAAGAACATGCAGGATTCTTCCTGGTCTTCAACCGTGACGAATCCAGGTTTGAAGATGATCTCATTCACAGTTTTTTTGACCATTTTTACCCGTCGCAAGATGCAGACAAGCCGTCCGCGCCGCTGCAACTCTCGCCTGCTAAGCTGAGCAAATACACTGGAATTTACCGCAGCAACCCTTACTCGCGCAGTACGTTCGAAAAACTGATTACGCTCTACTGGCAATTCCGGATCACCGCCAACCCCGACGGGTCGCTGGAATTTCACTACCCGCACAAATTCAAACCGCCCAGCCGCTGGGTTGCTCTCGCTCCGGATTATTTCGAGTGCAGCGACGGCCAGGGCCACGCGGTTTTTAAAACCGACGGCAACGGGCGCGTCACGTACCTGTTCACGGACCGCGACAGTTACGAGAAAGTGCCTTGGTACGGGACGGCGGCGTTTCAAGTGACGCTGGTGAAAGCGCTGATGGTGATCCTGCTTTCGGGATGCGTCTGGTGGCCCGTTTACTGGCTGGTTCGGCGATGGCAGAAGAAGTCCTCTCCCGAGAATGGTGCCCTTCGCTGGGCGCGGTGGGCTGCCGCTGTTCTGGGAGCGATGAACGTATTCTTCATCATCGAAATGCTGCATCTCCTGAACCGGATGGACGACTGGGACTTTGTTTATGGCGTCCCTCCTGATATCAAAGCCCTCCTGTGGATTCCCACTGTGACGACGGTTCTCGCCGCAGTGGTCGTTTGCTTTGCAATTTGGGCTTGGAGGCGTAGGTTCTGGTCGCTTGCGGGCAGAATCCATTACAGCGTGATCGCCGCGGCCGCCCTGGTGTTTGTCTGGTTCTTTGCTTACTGGAACCTGCTGGGATTTCGCTATTGAGAATATGGAAATGTCATTCCGACAAAATGGCGACGGTCATCTGCAAGCACCGATCGGTATTCTTGCGTGCCGCGCTCGCAGAGGCTTTGTATTAGAATGTACCCATAAGGAGAGTTAAAGACCTATGGACAACGACTATTTGCGGATTGCCGACAGAGAATTCCGCTCGCGGTTGATTGTGGGGACCGGGAAATACAGGAGTTTTCAGGAAATGGCCCGGGCGCATGAGGCTTCCGGTGCAGAGATCGTCACGGTGGCCGTCCGGCGCGTGAACCTGACAGACAAGACCAAGGAATCACTGCTCGATTATATCGACCGCTCAAAATACTTTATTCTTCCCAACACGGCGGGCTGCTACAACGCAGAAGAAGCCGTGCGAACCGCCCGCCTGGCTCGGGAGGTGGGACTTTCCAACTGGATTAAGCTTGAAGTGATCGGCGATGAGAAGACGCTTTTCCCCGACAATTTCGAACTCGTAAAAGCAACTGAGATGCTGGCGCGTGAAGGGTTCGTAGTCCTGCCCTACACGAATGACGATTTAATCACAGCACGCCGACTAATCGATGCCGGCGCTGCGGCCGTAATGCCGCTCGGCGCGCCCATCGGATCCGGGATGGGCATTCAGAATCTTGCCAACCTTCGCATCCTGCGTGAAATGATTACCGAGGTCCCCCTCATTGTGGATGCCGGCGTAGGCACAGCTTCCGACGCAGCAGTTGCCATGGAACTTGGCGCTGACGGCGTTTTGATGAACACCGGGATCGCAGGCGCACAGGACGCCGTTCTGATGGCTGGAGCGATGAAGCACGCAGTAATCGCGGGCCGGCAGGCTTATCTTGCCGGACGCATCCCACGAAAGCTTTATGCGACAGCTTCGAGCCCGCTTGAAGGGGTAGTCCGCTAAGAGTAACCACGTTCCGTCATGCTTCCGAAGCAGAATTCGCGCAGGCTTACTGGCATCACGCTTGAAATCGTGTCGAAGTGTTCAGTCTATCTTTGAGGCCGATTGGGTGCGGGTGACGTACGCTGGGCAGTTTCAGGAGGCGTGGGAGAATTCTTTCCCGGAAGCATGTAAATAATCTCGCCGGGCTTGGCTAGATGCAATTGATCACGGGCTTGCTTTTCAACAGCCGAAGGATTGTTCTTCAGTGCATTAATTTTACGCTCGAGTTCCTGGTTCTGCTGGGAGAGCGTCTGGATTTGCTGCTGGAGGTCTGAGTACTCCTTCCTCTCGCGGCGCAGCGTCAGGTATCCGTTCTGTCCGAAAACTTCATGCATGAGCATGGCCAGGCTGAGCAAAGCCATCACAAAAATGGCGTTGCGCCTCAACGTTTTCTGCTCCCAGCCAAAAAGATTCATAGCTGCCGGAACCCTTGCCTCAAGCCATTTCGCCGGGCCGTAATGAGGCCTTCAATCGTTGCGCGCCTCACGTGCGTCGACACAAATGCCAGAATACCACCTTTACTCTCAAAAATGGCAAGTAAACTCTTGCCCTCGGTTGCGCATTCGCTGAAGCCTGCCTCCATTGCCCTGCCAGACGAAATTTTGAAAGGTAGCTCTGGCGATGGCAAGGAAGCTAGTGTATCTTGAAATGGAGAGCGCGGAACCGGCAAAGGGAAAAGAGAATACTTTACTGTGGCGGGGGTGGACTTCAACCCGCTCATTAACCACGCACTGCCATCATCGGGTTGTTTCGTTACCCTCGTGATGCCCAAGGAGGACCTGTGACGGACAAAGTCGTCATCATGGTAACGGCCGCCAGCCGGCGAGAATGCCGGAAGATCGCTCGGAGGCTGATCGATGAAAAGCTGGCGGCGTGCGTGAACATCACTCAGCCGATCCAGTCCGTTTACCGCTGGGAAGGCAAAATCGAGCAAAGCAAGGAATTCCTGATGTTCATCAAAACTAACCGCGACCTGTTCCCGCAAATCAAGGCGGAAATTGCCCTGATCCACTCCTACCACACTCCCGAAATCATCTGCCTGCCCATTATCGATGGCTCGCCAAACTATCTGCAGTGGATCAGCGACTCGGTGAGGTCGGTCGCCAGCGCCGAGTTATCATCCGAATAATCTATGCTCGCCCTGCGGACTCTGGGTCCGATGGGTAGCCTGTGGCTTAATGAATAGTAACTAATGGTGATATTGATGTCCTAATAAGGGAAGACTAGAATTCCCTGCGTGCCATGATCTCGTGAGGCCTCGACCCATAGAATAAGCAAGATATGGAGAGCGAGGCATCGTGGATCGCTTCGTAAAAAGTAAACCGCCGCGGTTGCATGGATTCTGTAATAGACAGACTCTAAAGGTGTTAAGCCTTTGACGACCATTATCGTCAGCGGCCCTGCAAAAGTTGCAAAAGACCTCCCAAAGGCCGCCCATCAATTCAGTCTCTTTGGCCTGCGATTCAAATCTAGCCGGGTAAGGGCCACCGACAGGTGAACAGCATAAGGTAAAAAATCAGGTAGGGAGAATGCCGATGGTCAAATACGCGAAACGGTTTATCCCAATTGTCATCTTTCTGCTCTTCTTTCCGGCGGTCCTAGCAGCCCAAAAGTTCGTTTATACGAACAACGATCTTGCCACTCCTGGGAATTCTGTTTCTGCCTTTGCCGTGGATTCAAGCGGCAACCTGAGCCAGGTTCCCGGCTCGCCGTTTTCGACCGGAGGTCTCGGCCACGGCGGCGGCCTTTACTCGTCAAACCGCATCGTCGTGATTGGCAATTTCCTGTATGCTTCGAACGCCGGCGACAATACCATCACTGCATTCACCATTGATGGAAGTACGAGTGGGCTGACCGCCGTGAGTGGTTCACCGTTCCCGATCCTGGGGTTTGACAACCCGAATGAGTCCGGCATCTCGCTTGCGGCCACGCCGGATGGGAAATTCCTCTACGCCGGGACTACCGACGGAAACGTCACAATCCTCAGCATTAACACGACCGGCGCGCTTACTCTTGCGGCCAGTGCTCCGGTTGCTGCGGATGGCCCGATAGCAAGCCTGAAGGTCAGCCCAAACGGCAGTTTCCTTGTTGCAGCGATAGTCGGGTTGAACAAAGAGATAGAGGTCTTCGCCATTCGATCTGACGGTTCTCTCAGGACGATCCATAAGCCGTACCTTTTCAGCTCCGATACTGCGACCAGTGTGGACATTAATTGCGCCAGCAGCTTGGTTTATGTTGGCACTGCTGGTGGCAACATCTACGCTCTTAATCTTAACGGGAAGAACGGTCATCTTGGTCCTGTGGGCGGATCGCCCTTTGCCACGGGACTGCAAAGCAATCAGGTAGCAGCCCTCAGTGCGGACGATACTATGCTATTTTCCAGCAACCAGGGCGGGAATACAGTAACCGCGTTTGCCGTTAACACCGATGGCAGCCTGATAGTTCCTGGCACTTCGGTCAGCGTGGCCGGAAGCAGCGGTGTCAGCAACCTGTATCCCGGCGGCCTTGCTGTGAGCCAGGATGGCCAATTTCTTTTCGCCGCCGACAATGTTGGGGACTTGATCGGCAACGCCGGGGTTACAAGCTTCCTGCTTAACAGTCCATCCTCGCCCCTTACCTTTGGTACTTTAGCCTCTACAGGAATCATGTCTCAGTTGCACTCAGTCGCGGCCTACCCGGCAAAGGCATGTACCACTGCTGTTTTACCCAGCCATTGATTGCCTGATGGGAGCCGTGCCAGCCTTTGAAGCTCGGACCTAGCGCTCAACTTCGGCAACAGCCTCGCATTTCGGATTCGGATGGAGACGTTAAAGGTCCTCAAAGAGTTGGGGGACTCCCTACCTTTGCCGTCAGGTGGATTCGGGTCATTGGCAGGTGACACCTCGCCTTTGCTGATCCGAAAGCCCTCGCATTAGTAACTGGTTTTGCGAAGACTTTTGAAGACGACCGTGCTTCACCAGAAGAAAAACTCTCTGGATCGCTCTAACCAGCTTCAGGTCCTCCATTTAGCCTACATCACATTCTCGTGTGGCCAGCATCACAGCGAAAGCAAACCCCAGGGGCCAGTATGGCTAGTAGGGAACGAAGGCCGTGGCGGGCCTTGTACACATCATGAAAGGGAGGGTCAGGCCATGCGAAAAGCAAGTTATATGCTGGGCTTTACGCTTTTAGCAGCGGCGTGCTTCTACCTTTTGCCCGCCCTCCTGGCTTCCGACAAGCCGATTTCGGATTCGCCGGAGGTAACCGAACTGCTTACAAAGGCCAAGGAGCGCGCCGCACAACTGGTGCGTGACGCGGATGAAATGCAAATGTTTGCGGTTAAGCCGTTTGTGCCGGAGACTCATGCGCACAAGATCAACACGATCAAGGACCATGTCAACAAGATCGGCGAGGTATTGCAGCAGATGGAGAATGCGCGGGGTTCGGCATCGCCCTGGCAGCAGAGATCAATCGACCGTATCACTCCGCTGGCGAGGGAACTGGCCGCGAACATCGAGACGACCATCGACCATATCAATGAGAACCAGAGCCGTCTCAACACTCAACAATACAAGGAGTACCTGAAAGTCAACTATGAGGTCTCTTCCAACCTGTCGGAACTGATCGATGACTTCGTGGAGTACGGGAATGCGAAGGCGAATTACGAACGGATTGGATCACAGCTTGAGCTCCCAGGGCATTGATTGGAGTTAACGCCGGTGGTGCAAGGCAATGAATGGGAAATGATTTTGCACACGGGGCGCGGATGTAAAAAAGGAAGAGGCGCTGGGCATGCGAAATGACTATGAACGAACGGCCAACGCCAAGGAAGTTTCCTTGGCAGTTGGCGAGGGAGAAGGGCTGAAAATCCTTTTTGGGCTTTTCTCGAGGAAAGGAGAAGACAATGACACGTAAAGCGCGATATGTCTTCGGAGTTGCGCTTCTAGCCGCGGCTTCGCTTTGCTTGCTGCCTATCCTTCAAGCGGCTGACACGCCAATTCTGGATTCCCCAGAGGTGTCGGAACTATTGTCACAGGCGCGATCTCATGCGAACCAATTGAGAGATGACGCGGATACCATGAAATCGTTCAGTATGAGCGGCCTTACATGGCGGAGCCACGCTGATCAGATCAACATCATCAGGGAACACATCAACGACCTGGGCAAAGTCCTGCGGGACATGAGCGACAGGCGTCATATTGCTTCGCCGTGGCAGCAGACAGCGATCGACCGCATTACGCCGTTGGCGCAGGAGATGGCCGCAAACATCGAAAAGACCATCGAACATCTCAACAACAATCAGGACCGGCTCCATACGCCGCCGTACAGAGACTATCTGGCGGCCAACTATGAGGTTTCGTCGTCTCTGGCAAAACTGATTAACGACCTTGTGGAGTACGGCCAGAGTAAGGCGAGATACGAAAGCCTGGGAAAGACACTTGAATTGCCGGGCATGTGAAGTCGGGTTCGAGTAGGGCCAGCGCCGCGGTGACGTAGCGCCATCCTTATTTTGGAAGGCTTTGGCCACTGAAATTACACAGCTAACGGCAGGTACCAAAGCGGATCCTCAAAAGGTTGGCCTGCCGGAAACCCGTGTAATACAGCGTGTGCAGAAAACGACTTATGCTCCCCGGAAGGAGGGGGATAGGCATGAAAAAGGTACAATATGTGTGTGGGCTTGCGCTTCTGGTGGCGGCTTCGCTCACTCTACTACCCGTTCTGGAAGCCGCTGACAACCCTGCACCGGACTCTCCTGAAGTGTCGGAATTACTGTCCCAGGCGAAGTCCCATGCCAATCAACTGAGAAACGATGCGGATACAATGAAATCATTCAGCGCAGGCAAGCTTTCGTGGCAGAGTCATGCGGAACGGATCAGAATGATCAAGGACCACACCAACGACCTGGGCAAAGTCCTGCAAGAAATGAGCGATAAGCGCCAATCTGCTTCGCCATGGCAGCAGGCAGCGATCGACCGCATTACGCCGTTGGCCCGGGAGTTGGCCGCGAATATCGAGACGACCATTGAGCACATTAACAACAATCGAGACCAGTTGCACACTCCCCGTTACAGGGAATATCTGAGCGCCAACTTCGAAGTTACCTCTTCTTTAGCGAAGTTGATCAACGACCTTGTGGAATACGGGCAGAACAAGGCGAAATACGAAAGCTTGGGGAAGGCACTTGAAGTTCCAGGGATGTGAAGGCTCACGTGGCACGGGCTGACGCGCCGTTCCACTTTTTCTCTTTCCTCTCGCAGGGCACGAGGCAAAGACTTCCTCCCGTGATCAGAGAACACGTGTCCAGCCGTTTCGGAATGAGCGATGGGGCGGTGTGGGAAGAAGCTAGGAATTAAGCTTTGGCGACCGCGAGCATTCCTTTCTTTTGATCCCTTCCTATTTTCGCATTCCTGAAGAGGGGCTTGACT
>Ga0209581_1001894_pt1 | contig 22261 bp, 20 predicted proteins | sample Coa_R2_FD_187160 | JGI IMG/M metagenome (GOLD analysis project Ga0209581, IMG submission 187160) | Surface soil microbial communities from Centralia Pennsylvania, which are recovering from an underground coalmine fire - Coalmine... | ecosystem: Environmental > Terrestrial > Soil > Unclassified ...
GACAGAGCTGGGTCAGGATAATCCGTGGATCTACAGGCTTATCTTGGCTATAATTAGACCATTTTTCAAAGCCCCCGAAGAAGGAGCGGATGCTGCAGTATATCTTGCGTCATCTTCTGAGGTTCAGGGGCAAACAGGCAAGTATTTTGTAGGGAGAAGACCCGTAAATTCATCAAAGATATCATATGATGAAACTGTAGCCAAGAGATTGTGGGAGCTAAGTGAGGATCTCGTACACTTGCAATAGACGGAATACAACTCAGTTTTGCAGCTGGCAGAATGCTGCCATATATATGATATTCAAGATTGCAGGTTGAACGAACAATAATAATAATCATGATACAAGAAAAGTCTGGCTCAGGCGCGGCTTGAACCAACGCCTTTGCCAGACAGTTTGTTCCCCATCGGTTTGGTCGATGTAAGCCAAGTTCAGTGAAATGACAATTTAAATGTGATGGTCCATTTCACCAGAAATGAACAAGTTTTTGTACATTGTTTGTCAATTATGACAAGAAATACCTTTAAATGAGCATGAGCAATACTCGTTTCATACATGCCAGCTGTAGGGATAGACGATCTGGCTATATACGTCCCCAAGCTTTACATTGACTATAAAGATTTTGCCGAAGCCAGAGGCATTGATCCTCAAAAGCTAGAGTATGGAATAGGCATAAAGAAGATGGCCTTGGCTGATGCCAACCAAGACTCTGCCTGCATGGCTGCCAATGCTTGCCTGAAACTCATGCAAAGAAACCGCCTCCACCCGCAGGATATTGGAAGAATGTATGTCGCTACAGAGTCTGCACTTGACGAATCAAAGGCAATGAATTCATTTGTTGTTGGCATGCTGGAGCAGATTTATGGAGAAGGATCTTTTGAACATGCTGGTGGAATTGAGTGCAAATTTGCATGCGTAAGCGGCTCGTATGCACTTTATGATAATGCAAACTGGATCAGAGCAGAAGAAAACAGTGGCAAGGCTGCAATTGTCATTGTGAGCGATATTGCCAAATATGATATCGGCTCTTCTGGCGAGTACACGCAGGGGGCCGGTGCAGTCGCAATGCTCATCACGAAAAATCCCAGGCTTATGGCCTTTGACCAAAAGGTTGCTTCTACTATTATAAAGAATGAATATGATTTTTACAGACCCTTTGGAAAGGAGACCCCGCTTGTCAACGGCACATATTCAAACCTGCTCTATCTGATTCAAGTCAGGAAGGCGTTTGATAGCTACAAGGAAAGAGCAATCAAATCTGGCCTTATCAAACTTCAGGACGGTGAATCAATTACTGACCATATTGATTTCTTTAGCGTTCATCTGCCATACCGAAAAATGGGTGAGAAGGCCCTTGCCTACCTGCTGCGGCACGAGTGGAGGCACCTTCCCCGGTGGAAAAACGTCATCAAGGAGATCGGCATGGCTGAACCACACCCAAAGGACCAGCGCGGGACAATAGAATCAATTCTTGCTGATACCGAGTTTATGAAAGCAGATGAAAAGTTCCGTCGTGCATTTATGCAGACATCATATTTTAATGAAGTCTTTGAAAAAAAGATGGCAAGCTCACTTGAAGCATCGGCCATAATAGGAAACCTTTACACTGCATCAATGTACATGGGGCTGAGAAGTCTGCTGGAATTCGAATACAAGAAAGGAACTGATCTTGAAGACAAAAGAGTAGGCTTTGGATCTTATGGCAGTGGTAGCAGCGCCATGGTTTTTAGCGGAATAATCCAGCCTGATTACAAAGAAATTGTCAAGCGCATGGATCTTGAGCAGGATATTGGAGAGAGGGTAAAGCTTCCAATAGAGGTTTACGAAAGGCTCCACAGAAACGAAAAGACCTGTAGCGAGTTCTTGGCGCGACCTCATAAAGAGTTTGTTCTGGTGAAGGTAGGCGGCCTAACAGCAGACAAGGCCGGCTTTAGAGAATATGTCTATGTCAAGTGACTACCCTGAACTCTATGCCTCTTTCCTTCAAATATTCAATGAGCCTTGATGAATGTTTTTCATCTTCAACCTCAAGGCTCAGGTAAACACCGGCAGTGCCTGCCGGAATGTTTGAACTTAGCCTGTCGTGCTCTACCTCTACAATGTTGACGCTCAGCTCAGAAATCCCGTCAACTACTGTTTTCAGGGCTCCCGGCTTGTCGGGAAGCTGGATGAATATCTTTACCATTCTGCCCATACGCATCAGGCCTTTTGCCACCACCTGACCAAGAAGGTACATGTCTACATTTCCGCCTGAGAGGATAGAAACAACGTTTTCCTCTTTTTTGCTGCTTCTGGCACCTGCTAGGCCATCTGAAAGAAGGTAAGCAAGACTTGCTGCTCCAGCTGGCTCAACGACCAGCTTAGCCCTTTCCATCAAAAGAAACATGGTCTTTACTATGGCAAGGTCATCAACCAAGACGATATCGTCTAGGTACTTGCTTACAAGCTCATAGGTAATCTTGCCGGGGTTTTTTACTGATATGCCATCTGCAATGGTATACCCTGCAGCAACCGACTGAAGTGAGCCTTTCTCGATAGATTCTTTCATTGCAGGAAATGCCTTGGACTCGACGCCGATTATTTTTACATCGGGTCTTTTTGATTTTATTGCAATGGCAACACCTGCTGCAAGTCCTCCTCCGCCCACTGGGAGGTACATCTTGTCCATTGAGGGAAGATCTTCCAAAACCTCAAGCCCTATAGTGCCCTGTCCAGAAATAACATCTGGATCATCAAAAGCATGAATTATCGTCAGATTATCTTTTCTGGATATCTCTTGAGCTGCAGCCCAAGCCTCATCATAGTTTGATCCAGTGAGAATAACCTTGGAACCGTATGACCTTGTGGCTGCAACCTTTGCCGGGGAAGCATTTTGCGGCATAACTATTGTACAGGGAATCTTTTTCTTTTGCGCAGCATATGCCACACCCTGAGCGTGATTGCCAGCCGATGCTGCAATTACGCCTCTCATTGACTGTCTTTCCGAGAGCTTGGATATTCTTACTGATGCTCCCCTGACTTTGAAAGAGCCGGTAAGCTGCAAGCATTCAAGCTTTAGAAATATGTTGGTTCCTGCCAATTTTGAAAAGGTATTGGAGCTTTGCAGTGGGGTCTTTCTTATGATCCCATTCAGAATTTCTCTAGCCTTGACTATGTCGTCTACAGTGGGAATTCGTTGCCTGCTCGTGTCCCACGTACTATCAATTTTCATCTATTGTCAGCTAATGCATCAGACAGAATCTCCTTAATTATATCTATTTGCTCATATTGCAGTTTGGTAAGCGCCTGAGTCACTTACAGAATGACAGGCATTGCTGCAAAAACAAACATACATAGATAGACCTGCCATCTGTGCATATTCAGCAAACAGTAATGGTCTACTGTAGAAGACGGAGATGAATAAAAAGAAGAAGATGATGATGGTAACTTGTTTTGCAACTGGGTATTGGACAATCCTCTGGCAGGCGATCTCGATATTGAACTAGCATCTAGATCTAAGGAGGACATCCTTCCATTTTCTGGATGTAGTAACCACGCTGCCTGATAGCTTTTTCCACGATTGGAGGCGCTTCCTGCACATGGCAGAACTGACACTCCTCTTGGGTCATTCTCTGACCTGCTTGACCTACACTTGCAAGATATTCTTTTCCGTATTCTATTGCCTTTTCATGAGGAGTGCCATCTTCAACCACTACATCAAAATGCATGGTTCTACCATCTTTTCTTGTTACATAGGTGTCATAAACTGCACATTCCATAATTTTCATCCAAAGTTTACGATATTTATTCTGATCTGCCAAGATCAATTGCTGCTAGATAACCAAGCAATAAGCAAGAACGGACAGATGATATAGTCAACCTGTAGCTAAGCTATTGAAACGTTCCATTTTGCCAGGATTTTGGTTCACTGAATACTGGCCATACACTAGGGGGTCTAGCCATTATTCACTGACCTTTCACCTTGATTTAATCTATAGATAACCTCTCTTACAATCGATGCGTTTGATTCACAATAGCTAAATGACTTTATTCTTCTCATCGCAATGCAAAAATGATGTGTATGTTGCAACTGAGTTCCATATTGTCGCGCAAGTCATGGTCTGGAATAGATCGTAAAGGTTGAACCCTTCTGCAGATCCTATTTCGTGGACCGTGATTCTAGCTCTTCACTACATCCAAGTTAAGTGACCTTGTTCTTGGTGAATTGCCATTAAAATAAATTCACAAGTTCAAAACAATCCGCAAAAATAGTTGACGAACAGGCAAAAGAGAATAGTGTTAGCTTGAACAGTTTAAATTTGCTAGTTTGCATTATTCCTGCAATCAGCACATGCACACCGGCGCAGGTATTTCTGGAACACAATTCAAGGCAAAGGACTTTCCGCAAGGATTTAGATGGTTCAATACTGACAAGCCACTAACTCTCAACGACCTTAAAGGCCAGATCGTTGTACTTGACTTTTGGACCTATTGCTGCATAAACTGCATGCACATGCTGCAGGATCTTGAATGGATAGAAAAGAAATATCGGACAAAACCTGTTGTCGTCATTGGCATACATTCTGCCAAGTTTGAAAATGAAAAGCAATCTGCCAATGTGAAAGAAGCGATACAGCGATATGAAATTGGCCATCCTGTTATAGTCGATCAGGAAATGAGTATCTGGCGCTCCTATGGCGTAACTGGTTGGCCTACGATCGTGATAATTGATCCCAAGGGAAATATTGTCTACCAACAATCAGGGGAAGGACAGCGTGATAACATCGACGATGTTATTGAAATACTGCTTGGAATGCACGAACGAAACGGCAGTCTGGCCCAGACTTCTCTGCAACCAGATATTCGGCCCAAGGAGCGACAGAACAAAGCGCAGCCTGCTCCCATACACAACCTGTCATATCCTGGCAAACTTTCTTTCTCTCCCGATTGCAAAATGTTAGCTATAAGCGATTCAAACCACAACAGGGTGCTTGTAGTTGAGACAGGAACTGGCAGAGTTGCTTATAGGATTGGTGGCAGGGAGAGAGGGCTTTTGGATGGAGATTTTGAAAACGCACGTTTTTTCAGGCCACAGGGGGTGCTTTGGATTCAAGATAAGGGCAAGAATGAGGATAAAATCTACGTAGCAGATACGGAGAATCATGCGTTGAGGCTCATTGATCTTCAGTCTAAACAGGTAAGTACGCTATCAGGCAACGGAAGCCAAGGCCACTGGGTTAATTATTCGCAGGATGCCAACAGAGCCCGGCTTTCTTCTCCATGGGACCTTGCTTACCGAGATAATACAATTTACATTGCAATGGCCGGTCTGCATCAGATATGGGCATATTCAATAGATTCCCAGGCGGTGGCTCCGTTTGCCGGGAGCGGGTATGAGGGGATACTGGATGGAAGCTTGGATGAATCGCAATTTTCACAGCCAAGCGGACTTGCAATATCAGGAAACTATATTTATGTTGCAGATAGCGAAGTGTCGGCAGTCAGACAGATCGACTTTGCACAGCGGCAGGTAAGAACGCTGGCTGGAAAGGATCTTTTTGTGTTCGGCTATAGGGATGGCAATGCAAATGAAGCGCTGTTTCAGCACCCACTTGGAATCTGCGCTGATGGAAATAACATCTATGTAGCTGATACATACAACCACTCAATCAGGCTTATCGACATTGGAAGCCACAGCGTATCTACGCTTGTTGGTAGAAGGAACATTGAAGCAGTATGCAATATTGAAGACCTGCAATGCGGAACTCTTGGACTGTTTGAGCCATCGGACGTAAAGGTTGCAAACAGTATGTTGTACATTGCAGATACAAACAACCATTTGATAAGAATATTCGACCCGAGCAGAAAGGCACTGACGACGATGAAAATAATCTTTTAACCCTTATTTTTTTGCTCAATTCAAACTATGGCGGACCAACAAGTGAATCACTATATCTATCTATAATTGAAAAAAGGTTGATGGGTACAACTGATGTCTTCGAATAAAATTGGATTAAATAGGATGAAAACCAATTAACTATAGACAGAAACTTGGCAACATCTGTTGGACAGATAATGACAGAAAAACTGGAAACAATAAATGCGTCAAGCTCGGCCCAAGAGGCTGCAAAGAAGATGCACAAGCACAATGTCAGCTCTCTTGTAGTAGTCGATGACAACAACAAACCTGTGGGTATGGTTACAGAGCGCGACCTAGTAAGAACAGTTTGCGCGTCAGGAGCAAACAGTAACACTGTAACTGTTCAAAGCATAATGTCATCACCTATTGTCACAATAGATGCCAATTCTCCGATAGAGGCCGCAGCCGATGTCATGGTTCAGAATAGGGTGAGGCACTTGGTGGTAGTAGATAGAGCTGGAGGACCAGAAGACCGCACGATCGGGATAATTACTCCGACAGATTTCACGGCCTATCTGAAAGAAAATCTGGACCTAGACGAAGTCAACGCCACGATTCTGAAGGCCCTCAGGGAAGAGGGTGGCAACAGGTGATTGCACAACAGATATACTTTTTTGCAGCTGCAGCAATGGCAGAATAGAAAGTAAAGTCATCCTATACAATCATGACTACGTGTCATATTGTAGCTTGGCAAGAATTTCTGCGATACTCCAAAGCAAGCCCGCGATCTGGTTTGCTGCATCTGCTGGGACCTTTTTTGTGTCAATATAGGCTTCCCTTTTCTCGTCACCTTTATTTTTCCCACTTTCATCCAATCTCACTTTTCCCACTTCGATATCAAAATATGAAACAATGCCTTCCTCTCCCTGCATTAGCCTATTGTGATCTATCAAAACATCTGATGTCTGGTAATGATATACAACCAGGCCATTCAACTCTTCAAGCAAGATCTCTTTTCTTTTCTTCATCTGTTCAAACTCTGGGAATTGTGACTCAATCACGCCAGCCTTTCTGTCAAGCTCATCTGCTAGCTTTTCATCGCCAAGGAGTTTTGTAAACAAATCTTCAACTCCTGTGTGAGCAAGCCCTATCTTTGCCAGCTCGTCTTGAAGCACCTTGTCTACTGCACCAGATATATTCTTGGAAAGCTCGACAGCCTTTTGTGACAGTTCGACAAGTTCTTTTTGAATCTCAATTACCCGTTTGTCAACTTTATAGTAAGGCAGAGAATGGAATTGAACGCCAAAATACCCAATGATGTGGTAATGATATCGGCGGCCACTAACAATCTGGCGGGCTGCCTTGCAGTATATTCTGTGCAGATCATCTGTGTTTGATCTTGACACCTCTGCCGTCCACCCTTCGAGAAGACCTGCCAAGGAGTTCATAAGGCGGCCTAAACTTTCCGGATCAAATGTGCTGACTTCTGTGATTGTGCCATCACCTAACATAGCATTTGTCTTTTTCATGGCTATTCTGGGCCTGACCGCTTCAACAAATGCTTCTTGGACTTTAGCAAATGCCGAGTTTACTTGCATACTAAATGAATCATCTCCCTTGAGGGGTACTCGCATTAGAATTCCGTGCGGAAGGCCGAAGATAAACCTTATCGGCCTTGCAGCCAGCCTTTCGGAACTGCACAAAAAAGCTATTCTTAAATCAAGCTTTGGTCAATTGAGCCATGTACACAGGCTGCGATAAACTAATTGTCATCAGATCATAACCGTCAGGAAAAGCGAGTAGTCGAAGAGGAGAGCCAGCAGGCAGACAAGACAAAGGAAGCAATCGTCAACATGATGATGAATGAAAATTCAGATGGCGATGGGACAAGGACTGTAGATTCTGAGACTCTTGTTGCCCAGACTCAGGACAGGCTGTGGCGGGCCCTCAAGAGACGATATCAGTATAATTCATCTCTCAAACCGGGACAGGACTTTCTCCTAGCACATGTAAGCTCAAAGATTTCGCTTGTCATTCTGTATGCAGATCTGGTAGGTTCTACCAACATGAGCATGACGCTACCTGTTGACAAGCTGGTCACTATAATCAGAGCGTTTTCACACGAGATGTCATCAATTGTTGAAAGCCATGAGGGATACGTACTAAAATATGTGGGCGATGCCGTAATTGCATTCTTTCCATCCGGCTTTAATAAATTGCTTGCATGCGACAGGGCAGTCAACTGCGCCCGGTCCATGATAACTGTGATAAAGAATGGTATAAACCCGATACTCAACCAGTACGACTACCCTGAGCTGAATGTCAAGATAGGCATGGACGAAGGGGAGAATGTAATAGTGCAGTATGGCCATGATAAAAGCTCTCAGATCGATATACTTGGATATTGTATGAGTATAGCGGCCAAGATAACCTCGCTGACAAACCCTAACAAGATCTCTATAGGAGAAGATGTCTACAACAAGTTACATCCATCAATCAAGGCCAAATTTCACGAGGTAAAGTACAGCGCAAGTGAATGGAAGTATACAAACCGCCATACGGGACAGCTTTACCGAGTTTACACCATGGAAGGATAATTGATTAACAACTGGCAACGTGCCCCCGCAAAAAGACTAAAATACTAAACACCCATTGGCTAAATAAGAATAGGGATGCCTACAGCATACATTCTCGTGAACTGTACACTTGGATCTGAAGAAAAGATAATAGCAGAGATTTCAAAATTGCCTGATGTCAAAGAAGTACGAGGGACATACGGCGTTCACGATATCTTTGTCAAAGTAAAATCTGACAACACCGAGACAATGAATCATACGATAACTAACAAGATAAGGAAAATACCAGGGATAACTTCAACGGTAACACTGGTCGTCATAGAAGAACAAGGTGGAAAAGGCTAGGCCAGCTACCGGGCGTGTAGCTGATTAATAGTATGCCAAGCTTGATAGAATAGGATAAAACAAATCAAATAATCAACCTGATTTACAAGCAAGTCGGAATGGATCGGGTCTGTTCTGCCTACCTTTGCTAGCCGAGACTCTCTGATGCTCTCTTTTTCTCTCTATCTTCAGCTCTTATCCGCCTAATTTCATACATGACAAGTGCCGTGCTTGCACATACAATTATCCAGCCGATAGAACCAATTATGGCATACTCTGAATAAGATGGCAAAAGGATGGCAACACCTACAGCAGCTGCGCCTACCCACCAGACGATGATTAGGATCTGCAGGCTAATTCGGGGAACAGATATCATATCACTCGACCATCACTTTCTGGACCATGGGCATCATTCATTTTCTCTCAGCCGCGTATATCTTCATCGAATCCTTTGAAGTAGCGCAATGTCCTACCGCACTTGGAACACCTATTGAATTCAATAAAGTCGAAATCATGATATTTCCTAAAGGAAAACGAGTCATCATGATTGCAGAAAAGCTGGCGGAGAGCCTGCAGTACCATAAGACATTGTAAGACAGGGGGATTGATTACCATTTCGTTGGTACACCTCTACCTCTAGGAGCCAAATTAAAATGGCACCTGCATTGTAGAGGAGAGGAGAAAGGCCAGGGCCCGTAGCGTAGTCAGGATATCGTGGCGGTCTTCGGAACCGCAGGTCGTGGGATCGAAGCCCACCGGGCCCGCTCTACTACTAATAGGTTAACCTTTTGTTCGAGCGAGGTTAACCTTTCTGCGATCTGGGGGCTGCCTAAATTTGCGATCTTATTTCTTGCAAAGTCTCGAAGAAACTCGCCTAATGTCGAATAGCCCATTTGTTGCATAGCACGATTTAATGAGACTAAATCAGTCTGTGACAGCTTTGCGCCTATTACTGGCATCACATCACCTTATTTCATTGAATTTACATAGTTGTCGGTTAGCCCTTCGGCATCGATGTTAATTCGCTGGTCTTCTAAGAATGCGTTAATCACCTGCCAGTCTTTATCTTTGAGGTACTTTGAACCAAGTATGCCACCTAATAATACTAGATTTACTACGGTTGTGAAACTCATGTCTTGCTTAAGTTCTTTGATCAATCTACCCTGTATGTCTCGAAGCTGGTCTTCTAAGAAGTCGTTCAGAGTTATACTCATGCGATTCATCAATGCATCATTGGTGTAATGGTGCATTGGTTATATAAGATTTGTTAAGGCGTTGAATAATTTGATAATTGACTTCTAAGCTAATCTTTAAATCACAACATCATGTCGTCGAACGATAGGGTAATAGGTTTAGGTATTGTGATGTTATTATAATCACGCTCAGAAATGATAACATCGTAACATGAAATGCATGGTAACGGTTTGAAATTGACAGTAAGTTTGTTCTAATACTACGCTAAAGCCCGAATTATCTAGATCTAAGTAAACACAATTCATGCTCATATTCTGGTAGCCATCTAGACTGACGAAATACAGTAGGCTTGTAATTATTTAGACAAGCCAATGCCATCATGCATAATGCTCTATCAGAAGATGGTACCCCCGGGGTATGCAAGTCTATTCGCCTTTAGTTAGCGCTGGTCTGAACTCATGTGCCAATTTCATGTTTAGTTGACGCCAGATAGACCTCTTGCAGCAAGTCGCCATAGAAACTTACCAACATCGCTTATGTTGTGAAGATCACTGTAGGGCCATTGATATGCCGGGTAGTCGCTGCTGTAAATATTGTCAGTCTCGCCAACCTTGACACCTTCTAGCCAGCCCATTGCTTCTATGGCAAATTCATTCTCTTTAGTCTCTTTAAGGGCAATAATTACATCTGCCAATACGCCACGTTTAGTATCTTTCTTGTACTGTTTGATGTTATAATACATAGAATTGGCATAATTCTGTTGTGTCTTTACTTCTATCGTAACCCCGCTTGGGTATAGTATAAAGTCTGGGCCGAGTTTATGTTCTCGCATGTATAGCAACTGATGGTCGAAATTGTATGGTATTCTAAACTGATTCAACGCAGAAAGAATTGCTAGTTCGCCCTTAATACCAAGCACCTTTAGATCTAAGCTCTTTGACTTGTCAGTTGTCTTAGAATAGTCGCCGCCAGTCTTTGATTTGCGATTCGCAATGATTTGCGCTGTAGCTACTAAAGCACTATAGATGTCAACGTCAATAAACATAGTTCGTGACGCACGAACCTTTGCCTGTTCCAGCGTTGCATCTATACGCTCTACAAATTTGTTCGGCGATAGTATGCTAAAGTAACCGAGTGTTAGTAATCTGTCTCTGGTATCTCTGATTAAATCTAACTGAAATTGCTTAGTACTTGCCTTAGATCTGTTAGGCATTGGCTTAGAGCCTTTCTTCTTTGCCGTCATAGAATAGAAGGCTTTACCACATGTAGAATTTCAACTTCACGTTAAAGCAGTAAATAATAAACCTCTAGCCTACGGCCCGTAGGTCGTATCGATGCAAACAGCCTAGTTATGTTCGAAGACTTTAAGTCATGCTAGAGTAAATACGTGTCATGAGTCAAATAATCGATAACGAAAGAAACAAGATACTGGCAACGCACGTTATACACGCCGATGGCAAATGTAACGAAGATGTACAGCCCAAGTTTATTATGATCGAAGGGTCAAGCAACGACCTTATAACAACCATAAACAAGATGGCTGCCAAAGGCTATGAAGTCGTGACAATGGCGTACAAGGGTAACAATGTGCCAGCAGTAATAATGCGGCTAGCCTAACTACTAAGGCAACCTACCCAACGATCTCGTAAAGCTTATCGCATTCGTCACCCCGCATTCTGTAATAAGATACAATCATTAACCAAATAATCTGGCGGGGTGAGCGAAGGCATACGAAGCGAACCCACGCATTTAGGCCATTATATGTTTACAATAAAGCTAGTCGTTCTCAATCGATAGCATCAATCAAAGCCCTATCGCGCTATAATGGTTTATTGCTAGCCGTTAGGTCAAATGTTATGATGTTATTAATTTCATGCTCAGAAATGATAACATCGTAACCTCTAAGATATGGGTAATGCTCTTTAATTCTACTATAAATTGTTCTATATCTAATACCCCCGGGGTTTAGAATATTTCAAAGCCTAAACGCAGTGCTGGTATTGTGTTATATACGAAATTCATGTTTGAATTAGAATAATATCTGTCTATAACCTAGTATTATCTTCTATTCAATTTCGCACAGCCACCCATGTACCCCATGTTACGATGTTATCATAATCACGCTCAAAGATAATAACGTAGCAACGATAGCCTAATCGACTTACATGCTATTCTAGCTCTTTATGTAACTTTGGTATTAATCGCCTTACTCTTTCAGCATATCGATTAAAGTCTGGCCTGTAGTAATGGCGCGAGAACATGCCCGCGCTGGTTCGCCCTTGCAGCGTATCGATAATCTCTGTAGGTATGCTATTATCATGCATATAAGTCGCAAATATCTTTCTAGCGAAATTGATGTTTGACGGTTTGTTATTGTGTCTTAATATGCCCTTTATTGCTTCATAATTCGGGTCAGCTTTCTTCGCAATTTCGAGCATACTTGGTGTAACGATGCTGATGTATGCATTCTTGGTCTTTCGCAGAAATTCAGTCTTGAATCTGTAATGTTCGAGTATCATTCGATCTCTATTCAGATAATTATCTAACTGTGATTGAATCAGCCTAATAGATTTGGTACTTTCGCGCGCTCTTAGACCAGTGAGTACATCGTAAACAATGACATTTGCATATTTGCTTGGTAGTAATTGTATAGTTTCTCGTATGCCATCTAGCATCTCGTTAATGTTGGTCTTATCTAAGAAATCGAATGTATATCTTCGATTATGCCATTTAAGCCCAAAGTTCTCTTTGACTTCTTTAAAGACTTGTTTGCAACCGTTATACTCGGCCAGATGTGTTAACGCAAGCATTGCATTCTTTCGCCTGCCATCTGATATAGTTAACAGAGGCTTACCATCTCGATTACTAAGAACACAGGCGTACTCTCTAGCTAGATTGTAAAGGTGGTTTACATCGCTTGCATTAATGCGCTCTCTAAGATATGTGTCAAACCCTTCGATTGTTATTCTCGTAGATATGACTGGTACCGCAGGTCGTGGGATCGAAGCCCACCGGGCCCGCCATATTGTTATCTTCTATTTACACTATTAGTTATCATTCTTGCTCTGAGAAATTCCCTTCTCGTCTTTTCTTTCTCTAATTCTGGTGTCTCTTTTTTTGAAAAGGGAGTTCTATCCAGACTTGTCTACTCTCAATTCATTTAACAGACTATCTATATTGGTGACAGGCTTGCCGTCCTCATCGGCTATCTTTTGAATGGCAGGCGGGTATTCCACATAGTTTGGTATCCTTGCAGCAATTCTTTCAATATACGTGGGCACATGTTCATTTTGGTAAAACACACCTATTGGTATCCTGTCTCCCCACTCGTTTGACTTCTCGATAACCTGTCCCATCTTGGCATTAATCTCGTCAGGATTATGCACTACGCCGTCATAACCAGTATCTTCAAGCTTATAGGTTCTGGGCATTGTCTTACCTGTATGAGGATCGATATTGTCAGCTCCCTGAAACCACTCTTTTGTATTTATGTCATTGTAGGTCGGACATGGCTGGAGCACGTCAATGAATGCAAGCCCCTTGTGTTCGACGGCCTTTCTGATAAGATCCTTGAGGTGCCTCACGTCATAGGCGTATCCTCTGGCAAGAAAAGTGAAGCCAGAAACCATCGCAAGGGCTATTGGATTGACGGAATTGTTGACATTTGGCTGAGGCAGCGACTTTGTCTTCATGCCAAGCTTGAGGGTCGGTGACGCTTGGCCTTTGGTCAGACCATATACTGCATTGTTAAAGATCATGTAGACCATATCGACATTTCTTCTTCCGGCACTGACAAAGTGTCCTGCTCCTATACCCAAGCCATCACCATCTCCACCTACAGCCAGGATCTCAAGACTAGGATTGGCCAGCTTTGCACCTTGGGCGAAAGGAAGAACTCTGCCGTGAAGTGTATGAATACCATATGTCCGGATAAAGTGAGCCGTCTTGCCAGAGCAGCCTATGCCGGAGAAAATTGTCGCTCTGTGGTTTGGAATCTGCATATCTGCAAGAGCCATCTGTATGGAGTTGAGTATCCCAAAATCGCCACACCCTGGGCACCAATCGTTGTGGACTTCGGTCTTGTAATCAGCCAGCTTAAGCGCCACTTTTCAGTACCTGCCTCCTTGGAATACCGTTACTGGCATGGCCGTTTCTGTCCCTGTTTTCATTATCAGCAATCTGTCCATCTATAATACGTCTTAACGCATTATAAACCTCGCCAAGCGACATCGGCCTGCCGTTGTATTTGACAATCTTGTAGTCGATGCTCCGTCCAAGGTTCTGCTCCACCAGCTGGCCAAGCTGGCCTGAATAGTTCATTTCAATATCTACAAGAACCTTTGTGCCTTCAAGCATGGATTCTATCAGCTTGGACGGAAAAGGATTAAGCAGCCTGACTTGGACAAACTTTATACCAATGCCCTGCGATTCAAAACGCTCTATCGCATCAAGTACGACACCTTTTGTTGAGCCCCAGCTTATCACCGTGATCCCGGTGGAGTCGTTGTTTCCATAAGCCACCGCCTTGTCATTATCCGGAATCTCTTTTAGAGCAACATCAAGTTTGTCCATCCTCTTTTCCATCATCTTTGTCCTTATTTCTGGATCCTCTGTAATGTGGCCTTCCTCTGTATGCTCATCTCCTGTGTTCCAGAATATGCCATCTTTTGTTCCCAATGGAATCCTTGGCGTAATGGGGTTATCTGAGAGCTTGAACCGCAGATAGTTGCCCGCTATTCCTCTCTGCTCGCTTGCCGGGATGCTCTGCAATATCTGACCTCTTTCTATTATACATGCGGCAGGATCAAGCATCTTGCAGGTCATGACGCTGTTTGCGATTGCCTTATCAAGCATGTGGATAACTGGCATCTGGTACTTTTCTGCAAAGTTGAAGGCTTTGACTGTATCGTAAAAGCTCTCCTCTATGTCGCCAGAGGCAATGACTATCCTTGGAAATTCTCCGTGGCCGGCATTTATTGCAAAATGCAGGTCGCCCTGCTCATGCCTGGTGGGCAAACCAGTTGATGGTCCTGCGCGCTGGTATAGAGATATGACAACCGGCACTTCGTTTATCCCTGCCCAGCCAAGGGCTTCTGCCATGAGCGAAAAGCCCGGGCCGGATGTCGCCGTTGCAGATCTGACGCCAGTAAGGGCGCCGCCAATGGCCATGGTTATGGCTGCAATTTCATCCTCTGTCTGCACTACGACAGTCGAGCCTTTGCTTGGAGAACCTGCATTGTTGATGTCAAGGATCTCGTTTGACTCCAAAAACTCGCTATCGTCAGAAGCAGGGGTAATGGGATAGTATGTCTGGAACCTGCACCCTGCAACCATCTTGCCAAGAGCTGATGACTGGTTTCCCTGCACTACAATTGTATCTTTATCCGGAGGTTTTGTGTGCAGTTGATAATAAAATCCTGCCCTGTCGAATTTCTCTGCATATTCAAAAGTCTGCATTGCTGCAGCAACATTGAGGTCTGCTATCTTTTTTTTTGCACGGAATACAAACCTTATCGCATCGGCAAGAACCTGCCTGTCAAAGCCCATAAGTGACATAGAAGCAGACAATGCCATGACGTTTACCATTCTGGTAAATTTGCTAAGCGAAGGGTCGTTTACTTTTTCAGCAAATTCTCTCAATAGCTGAAAATACGGTATCTGGTACAGGACCGCTCCCCTCAGCCTGGCGTATTCCAATGCGTCCTTTACGGTAATGCCTAGGTCTCTCTCTTCGAGTCTCTTTTTTATCCGCTCGGCGGCATAGTAGTCAACAGTTGGCACTTCGTCCAGTGTAGTGCCAACCACGTCAGAATCATATATTATGGCCCCGCCTTTGTTTACCTCGTCAAAATGCCGGAATACCGTCTCTGCATCAAAGGAAACAAGCACATTTATCTCGTCGACTGAAGAACGTATGGGCTTTTCATCAACCCTGACTGTAAAGTAGCTGTGCTCACCTTTGATGTTGGAATAATATTCGCGTTTTCCAAAGACTTGTAATCCTCCAGCGGCACAAGCTCTCGAAAAGATGTTGGCAGCAGAATCAACGCCGCTCCCCTGTGCCCCTCCAATTACCCACGATAGAGAGTTTGTAATCTTTGAATTCTGTTTGGATACCGGTTTTTGCTGTGCCATTGCTTGTACCTGACCGCCTTCGCTGCTGCAAAGTTTCTCTTTACCTGCTTTTAATGCTTTAGAAATCATTCATGAATTTATTATCGACCTGCGTACCGCAAGCAGAAAAGTCGAGAAGGCAAAAATGCAACAGCAGGTGAGACCTAAGCAAGCGCACATACCACATGAAAAATAGTAGTGCTGGGTCAACCAGTGCAAAGAAGAAATGAAAATTGTAGCGCACGTAGAATGCAGGTCATCCACCGGTTGCAGCATCGTACAGGCAACACTCACAACCGTCCAGCTTGCCACAATAAGGACATGAACACATGCACGCTTCAAGCGGGTTTCCGCAATAATCGCACAGGCTCTCGTCAGTTGCACTGGCACTAACATGTTTGGCCCTCTTCGCAGTATCTGCCAATTTGTCCTGTCTTACTTTATATCACAAGCTAACTTATTATACTTTGCAGCATTGGACAACTAGGATGCTTGCAGCAAATGTCTACCTAATTGCAAGTCAGCTCTTAAATTATCGTGATTGTTCTGCGTTTATCTTGCCTTGCCTTATCGAATTCTTTAGCTGAATTTTAAATCAAATATCTTTAGCTTGCAATATCATAGCAAATAACATTTACAAAGGTTACTCATTCCACGAGCAAATCCATGAATAATCCAAACGTCAATGAATGGATTACAGATGTTTTTCCCTTACTTTTTCCTCATTATTTTCCTTGCTTTACCTGAAGTTTGCTTGCTTGCTGCCTGAAGATCGGCAGCCAGAGACTGATTGATTCTCTCTCCCTCTCTGCTTGGCAATGAATAAGCATTGCCGCCAAGCGTGAATAAATGAATAATCCGAGCACAGGATGAATGAATAACCAATATATTTTCACGAAGGAATCTGTGAATAAACCAAGCGTGGATGAATGAATAATATTCATTGATACTGAATATGCATTCATGCATTGATGGATGGATGAATAATATTCATTCATCAAGCCATGTACTTGCTCTGCTCTATGGTTCTTTGGCATTGATGTTATCTTGATGGTTTCCATAAATAGATGGATATATTGGCATTATCTGGTATAAAAGAACTAATTTTAGGACCGGCAATAGCAAGTTGACGGTTATAGCCAATTATCATCCCTGCTAATCACATCTTTGTTTTATCCTGTCGCCATTTATCTTATTATCTAACGGTGACGGATTTGGCAAGGTTCCGCGGAAAATCTGGATCCACATTATTCTGCAGCGCCAGATGGTAAGAAAATATCTGTAAAGGAATCACCTCAAGGAGCGGATACAAGATGTCGCTGTCCATCTTTGGAATTTTTATCATTGCGTCATACAGGTCGCTGGAAACATCCGATATGCCGATAATCTTTGCTCCTCTCGCTTTGACTTCATGCACGCTTCCCAGCGTGTCGGTATATGTCTTGTCAGAGGGATTTAGCACAAAGACATAGACATTTTTGTCCATAAGAGCAAGGGGTCCATGCTTAAGCTCACCCGCAGGCATGCCCTCTGCATGGATATAAGCAAGTTCTTTCATCTTTAGCGCCCCTTCAAGTGCAATTGGAAAGTGCAGCGAGCGGCCAAGCAGATAGATATCATTGACCCTGGCCATTTTGTCTTTTACCAATGCCTCGACTTTGAGTGAGTTCTGAAGCACCCTTGCCACAGCATCTGATGCGGCAGCCGCGTCAAATCCTATCTTGCCTCCGCTTGCCCTGTCAATCGTTGCGTAAACCAGCGCAAGCTGCCCTGTAAAGCTCTTTGTTGCGGCCACCCCTATCTCTGGGCCGCAGTTGGTACAGAGGGAGACATCAGCTATCCTTGCAAGCGAAGACGAGGGAACGTTGACGATCGAAAGAATCTTTGCTCCCGCATTTTTTGCTAGCTTGACAGCGTTCAAGACATCTGCCGTTTCGCCACTCTGCGAGATTGCCACAAGAGTCGTATCGCTGTCTATTGAGTCTATGTTGTATCTGAACTCACTTGCCATCACCGGCTCAAAATGCTTCTTTAGGTATCTTGAGCCTACCATGGATGCAATCAGGGATGTGTGATAGCTTGTACCGCTTCCTGTTATAATCACCTTCCTTGCATCCAAGAGCAGGTCGCAAAATCTCTTTAGACTGAATGCATCCTGAGCTGTTACTGAGGACCTTATGGTCTCCCTCTGCTCAAATATCTCCTTTATGGTATAGTGTGCAAACTTGCCCTTATTGGCATCTGCAAGCTCCCATGCCACCTTGGTAGGGTTTCTGACTACTTTTTCACCTTCAAAATTGAAGATATCGATACCATTAGTACTATCAATTATCGCAATGTCCCGGTTATCGAGAAATATTGCCTGATCTGTGTATTCCAAAAATCCCAGTACGTCACTCGAAGCATAACATGCCCCGTCTGCAATACCTATAACAAGCGGCTCGTCAAGCCGGGCACATGCCAGCGTGTTGTCCATAAACATGGCTACAAATGCAAAAGAGCCCTGTATCCTGCTGACCGTTTCCATCATTGCCTTTTTTATGCTGCCCGTATTATGGTAGAATTGCTCGAGCAAGTGAGCAATAACTTCGGTATCTGTTTCGCTTCTAAATGTGTGACCAGTCTTGGTCAGTTCCTGCTTCAGGGACTGGTAATTCTCTATAATGCCATTATGCACCACAGCAATATCATTTGTGCAACATGAATGAGGGTGCGCATTGTGATCAGTCACGCCTCCATGCGTAGCCCAACGCGTGTGCCCTATACCAACAAACCCCTCCATGCTCGCCAGGTTGAGATAGCCGTTTACTTGGCTTACCTTGCCTACGCCCTTCTTGACAGATATCCCAGTATTGGTAATTGTTGCCAGCCCGACGCTATCGTAGCCTCTGTATTCCATCCTGCTGAGACTCTTGACAAGCTTTGGGGCTACCTGCGCATGGTTATTGGTGACTATTCCTATTATAGAACACATGATCAAATTTTTTCTGGTCATAGCGTTTTTATTACTTGAGTATTTGTGCTCCTGTTCTATCTGACGTAAAAATCACAAAATAACATCACCAGTATCCAAGCCACCATAAGATTTCTCGCCCTGCCTGCTTTAAAATATGTAGAGACACCACAGAATCAATTCTTCTTAGATTTCAGGGTAAGAGGGGACAAAATGATTTTTGCTTACTGGTTAAGACCGAGCGGTATTTGTTATTTCTGATGAAAGCATCTTCTCACTTGCCAGAAAGTAATTTCTGCTCGGCATGCAATGGCCTAGTGATAACTGACAGTTCCATCGGAGAAATGCTCTGCAGCTCCTGTGGAATTGTCATTAGAGAGAAGCTTGAAACTTTCTCCCCTGAGTGGAGGTCGTTTTCGCCAATAGAATATGACGATAAGGTAAGGACGGGATTCCCATCTTCTCTGCTTATACACGACACAGGGCTTTCGACATACATTGGATCTTCTTTGCCACAGCCCCAGTCGCAGTCCAGACAGCAGGGTGAGCCGGGAAATAACGAGCAAGAAAGTAAAGCCTTTGTCCACCAAGCATCTACTCCGATTCCAATAAACCGGCTAAGAAAGCTCAATGCAATGTCTATCTCAAGCACTCCAGCATCAAGAAACCTCAAGCGGGCATCCTGGGAGATAAACCGCATATGCAGCATACTCGGGCTTACGTTGCCTGTCGCTGAAAGGTCTGCTTATTTTTACCGCAAGGCATTACAAAAGAATTTGATAAAGGGCAGGTCGATAGCCGGATTTGTAGTAGCTTCTATTTATCTTGCATGCAAGGAAAAAATGATCCCCCGGACAATCGAAGAAGTCTGCAGGGCAAGTGGAACTGACAAACCCTTTGCAGCTCACTGCTACAAGGTACTTGTTTCGGAGATGCATATAGATCCGCCGTTAACTGATCCATTTAGAAACATATCCAAGATATCAACAAGAGCCGGTATTGAAGAAAGAATCTCAAGAAGAGCAAGAGAGATTCTTTCTTCCATATCAAGCCAGACTTTGATAATGGGAAAGAACCCGATTGTTCTTGCAGCTGCCGCTCTCTACCTTGCATCAATGGAGTATGGAATGGACATCACAAAAACAGTTATAGCTGATGCAGCGGAGGTAAGTACCATTTCGCTGCGCAAAAGGCTAAAAGACATTACTTTTGCAATGCAAAATATAAAACATGAAAACAGTGGTCAAAAAGAGAGTAAATAGCAAGGAATCGAACGATAAGGAAGAAAGACTGGGCAGAAAGAAAGGGAAGCGATATAAAAAGAAAGGAAAGTAATATAACAAAGATTAGAAGAAAAAACGGAGAATCAAAAACTCGGTACCGATCTGCCTGCAACGGATCTGTTTGCAGGTTGGTACAATTTTTCAAATTTCTTGACTGCATAGGAGTCTGACCTTTCTGGCTAGGCAGAGGCAGCAGATATTTATTTAGTACCATTAAGCTGCAAATTGCAATCAATTAACATTGCGCTTTTTTGTTTCGATAATTCTACCAGCGCTCCAAGCGCGCCTTCATTGAGCCATGCATTGGTCACACCAATTCTATAATTTTGCGGGTCGTGACAGCTGGTGTTGCCTGATATTTGTTCGCCAATTATGTTTGCAAGTGTGTTGGTATGGTATGCATTCAATACTGTATCATGGGTCAGAGATATTGGTCGGGGGTTCTGTGAAGAACCATCGTCCCAGTGAGAAAATTGATAGTATTGATAGCTGGATACTGCAACTTCATAATCACCCAGAGGCAGGTTAATCTGCAGAGGCGTGAATCCGTCCATTACAACTTTGCCATCCTTGATAACTGAAACATAAATTCCTCTGACACTGTTGCCAGTGTTATCAAAGCTTTGAACCGTCAGGGCCGCAAGTTCATTCTTGTATACTGCAACAAGTTCTGTAGAATTTGTTATATTAAATTCAGACGAGCTTGAGCCCTGCCAGTTTGAGAAAATAAAGTTCTGATAGTTAGAAGCAAGGAAATTATATTTTCCTGATGGGAGCATAAACTGCGCTGGGCTAAAGCCACTTGTCACAAAGGCCCCTCCTGTGCCGTCATCTCTTGTAACCTGTATCCACAAGCCAGTGATCTGCTGGCCAGAAGTGTCTACGGTCTTTACCTTGACCTCTTGGAGTTGCTCGGGGTTACCAAAGCCTTTGAGGGCGCCCTGATATGCTTCAAACCAAGAGGGCAGACCGGTGAAAATATCAGTAGAATAGTGATATCCAATACCATCCTGCCATGCCTCTATCGTGTCAGATGCAGCCTTGTTCTGGTCAACGTAATATCCCATTACTCCGGGAATATTATTACTGGATATTCCCATAAAGCGATTCGCAGTATACTTTGAAAACCAGTCCAGACTGGGAGCAAGCCGCCACTGGTGCTCAAACGATACAATATCTGAAACTGACATAATCCTCTCGCTTACCAGAATGCTTCCTGGATTTGCAATTACTGTCTTGTCGCCAAAGCTTTTCACATAGATGTATATCCTTTCGTAATAGTTGAATTGAGTATCAGAATCAAGCCTAGGCACTTCGTCAAGCATTACTCCATCTGTCCCTGCAAGGAAACCTGCCTTGATTTCTTGCAAGACGCTATTGATATCTCTGCCAGAATTGGCAGTAGAGACATACGCAATGACCTTGATTCCATTGTCATGAAATCGCTTCATGACTTCTGGCACAAGGTTAACCTGACCAGATAAAGTGTAATACGGGCTTATCACAAATTCGGGCCTTGCATTTGCTATTCTGTCAAGATCAGGGGTAATCTGACCTTGGTTGTTTTTGTAAATGCCGTAGTATACAACGAACTTTTTGTACCCTAGCGCCAAGTCAGCAGGGCTGGATGACGCAGGCGAAGCCATGATTACTGGCAAAAATGCTATCACCAAGTTAATGGCGATGGCCATAGCTAATTTCCGCCGATAAATCATGTGTTAAACATGTACGGAACAACTCTCGGATTTATTTAAAAAGAAAGAAACTATTCTTCAGAAGATGCCTACTGGTGTAAACCTATTTCTATTAGACTTGTGTAGTACTTCTTGCATTGATGCTCTATCGCTTCAAGTGCACCTTTTGTGGTTATCAATCAAAGCATTTGCTTGGGACACCCGACATGGATCAGACCCTTACTGATGTCAACACCGAGTTTGCAGAATACCGGCTTTTTGTCTGCAAAAAAGAGTCCAAGCTTGT
>Ga0209581_1001899_pt1 | contig 22212 bp, 25 predicted proteins | sample Coa_R2_FD_187160 | JGI IMG/M metagenome (GOLD analysis project Ga0209581, IMG submission 187160) | Surface soil microbial communities from Centralia Pennsylvania, which are recovering from an underground coalmine fire - Coalmine... | ecosystem: Environmental > Terrestrial > Soil > Unclassified ...
CCTCCCACTTCCAGCGTGAGATCCACCGTGGTAGTCTCGCCAACCTGCAACTGGATTCCTTCTTTCAGCAACTTTTGGAAGCCTGGTTTTTCCGCCTCGACCGTGTACTTTCCGACTTCCAGCAGAGTTGCGCGGTACAGGCCCGTGTCATCGGTGATCTCCTGCCGGACGGCACCCGTCCCGGTATTCGTGATCTTGATGGTGACGCCCGGCACAGCCGCCCCCGAGCTATCCCGCACGACGCCGATCAGGTTACTCATATTCACCTGAGCCCAGGCGTAAAAGGCAAACAGAAGTAAAATCGGCCTAGATCGCAACCACATGGCGCCCTCACCCCTCCGAAATTCGCGTGAGACTGAGCTGATGATTTCGCGCGGCACCGCGGGCTGTCAAGTTGAAGCTCTGTAGAAAACGGTTGTTAACGCACCGGAGAACGCACTATTGCGACGCAGGAGCTGACTTGTGGATGTGAACGGCCAGTAGCCGCGGCTGGACGGGCACTCCGCCGCTGATTCCAACCTTTAACAGTGCTTCAAAATCGGGCAGTTTCCCGCCGGATGGGACTCCGAGTCGAGTATAAAGAGTTTTCAGCAGGTCCGGCCGGAGGATAAACTCGGCGGCCGCCTGGCAGCCGTATGTATTTGTTCCGGCCAAAATTAAAACCTTGCGCTCCGGATTCAGGTTTGGCAACACGGCAATCACTGCATAGTCGAAGGCGAACGGTCTGTCCGAACCGAAATAGATCGATTGCTCACCTGGACCCGGATGAATATTGACGATTCCTCCAGTTCCAAACTCTGGCTGCTCGTAGGACGATTTGAACTTGAAATACTCGAGCGGAGCCATTTCGCGCAACCGCGAATTTGCTTCCGGAGCTCCCACGAAGACCACGTTGGCGTCGCGCCCCTCGTCCCAGGTGAGCAACTCCGCTCTCTTCAGTTGAGGTGAGCGGCCATGGAGCGCCAGAAGGCTGCTCAACTCTCCGACAGCCATCACAGTGCCGGTACCCGAATAGGTATCATTGCTCTCCGACGGCAAATCGATACCCTCCCGGAAATAGCGCAATCCGGTAGCCGAAGAACCGGTAAACCGATGATTGGAAAAAACGATAATTGGCGGCTGAGCGGATTGGAAAAACGGACGCCAGAAGGCTTCCACCACGGCAGACGCCTGAGCCGGCCGTGCCAGAACCCAGATGCCGAACCCTAGGCACACCAAGGTGGCCGCTGTCGCAACTCCTAGCGCAAACCATTTCCCGTAGGATGGTTTCATCGGCTCCGCAACTGCCGGCGGCTGAGATAGCTCCTGGTGCGGTGCCGCCTCTAACGTCCGGTAACGTGACGAAATCTGGTAGGAACCTTTTGGAACCTCAATCAGGATGGCGTCGTCCGACCCGTCCGACATGTAGTATTCCGCCAGTTTGGCGCGCAGCCGCGCCGCGTGAACCCGGACAGCCGAATCGACGCGCGGGTCGAATCCCGCCGACCGTCCGAGTACGCCGACCGCCAACTCATATTCTTTGACTACTTCTCCCGGCTTATCGACGTAATGCTTGGCAAGAAAAGATAAGAGACTTCGCAAGACCTCCGAGCCGCTGAATTCCCTGCTCTGAAGGATCTTCTCTATCTGTTGTTGGACAGCGGTAGAAGAGACCAAACCGTCTTGCACCTGAGCCGGCATTGAAATGCTCTCATCGTACGTTAAAAACGGTTAGATACGCAAGCTTCTACTTGACCCGGCACCGGGCGGCACGCCAACTATGGACTTTAACTTTACCGATGAAGATCGTTAAATTCGCCCTTTGTTTCTGTGTGCTCGCCTCGGCACATGCAGCCGCGGAACCCGGCTCGCCCGTTTTCTATATCACGAACTATGGGGCGGTTGGTGACGGCAATACGCTCGATAGCGCCGCAATTAATAAGGCCATCGATGCAGCGAACAGCGCAGGCGGCGGTACGGTTTATTTTCCCCCGGGTACGTGGCTGTCCGGTTCCATCCACTTGAAGAGTAATGTGGCGCTCTATCTCGAACAGGGCTCGACTATTCTAGCGACATCCGACCCGCGGGCCTATGACGCTGCAGAACCGAACAGTGGGACAAGTACCAGGACTTCGGTCACAGCCATTTTCACAACAGTCTGATCTGGGGAGAGCTTCTTGAAAATATTGCCATTCGGGGCACGGGGCGCATTTATGGTAAAGGTCTTACGCGCTCGGAGCGCGGGCCGCGCCAGGGGAATAAGGCGATTAGCCTGAAATTGTGCCGTAACGTCACAATCAAAGACATTTCCATTCTGCAGGGTGGGTGGTTCGGCATACTGGCCACCGGGGTTGACAATCTCACAATCGAGAATCTTAAAATCGACACTAACCGCGAGGGCATGGATATTGATTCATGCCGCAATGTGCATATCTCGAATTGCAGCGTCAACTCGCCGTACGACGACGGCATCTGTCTCAAAGCCGACTACGCGCTGGGCTTCTTTCGCGATGTCGAGAACGTCACGATTACCAATTCCCTAGTGACCGGATATGATCCCGGGACTTTTCTCGACGGGACCTACCAGCGCAAGCTGTTCGACAAGCCGAATAGCCCCGGTCCGACGGGGCGTATCAAATTCGGTACGGAATCGAGCGGCGGGTTTAAGAACATCACCATCTCAAACAGTGTTTTCAATAACTGCCGGGGCCTTGCGCTCGAGACTGTGGACGGAGGCCACCTGGAGACGTCATCATCTCAAATGTAACGATGCGGGATATCGCGAACTCGCCGATTTTCCTGAGGTTGGGAAGCCGGTTGCGCTCTCCCCAAGGTACCCCTGTCGGCGAATTGCGGCGCATCAACGTTAACAATTTCATCGTTTACAATGCCGATCCGCGCTATGGCTCAATCATTAGCGGCATTCCCGGCCACGATATAGAGGATGTGAAACTCCAGCAACATCCACATCTACTACAAGGGAGGGGCTACAAAGGAGGATGCCGTTCTCGCGCCGCCCGAAAACGAGAACATGTATCCGGAGCCACGCACGTTCGGCGAGATCCCGGCCTACGGGTTCTTCATTCGCCACGTTAACAGGCTGGAGTTGAACGGAGTGGAAGTAAGTTATTTGAAGGAAGATTTCCGGTCTCCTTTTCTGCTGCAGAACGTTTCGCAAGCGAAGCTTATAGACGTGAATGGGCAACACGCTTCGGGTGTGCCGGCGCTCGTGCTGAGAGACGTGGACGGATTGAAGATACGTGATTACCCGTTCAGGGCCGATACCAGCCTGAACGCGGTCAAAGACCAGAAATTCTAGATGCGTTGTGTACTCGTGTGTCTGGCGGCTTTAGTGCTCGCAGCCACTCCCGTCAATGTCGTCCGCAATCGTTACGACCATTTCTCTACCGGAACAAACACGCACGAAAGTTGCTGAATTCCAGAAACGTAAACGTTGCGGAATTTGGGAACCTCTACAGCTACTACGTGGATGGCGCGGCATTCGCTCAACCGCTTTACATTGCCGGCGTGCAGATTCCAGGGCGCGGCACCCGCAACCTGCTGTATGTTGCGACCATGAACGACAAGGTCTATGCTTTCGATGCCGATCAAGGCGGCCCGCCTTTGTGGATGCGCGATTTCACAAACGAGTTGGCCGGCATTACGCCGGTTCCCATTACAGACATTACGAACAACAACAATCTGAACATTGTGGGCAATGTCGGCATCGAGGACACGCCGGTAATCAACATTTCCACGAAGTCGCTGTATCTGGTGGCCAGAACGAAAGAGGATGGAGAGTATATTCAGCGGCTGCACCGCTTGAATCTATGCGATGGCGCAGATCAGACTCCAGCGGCCGCGATTCAGGCATTTGTACGCGGGGCCGCGCGCGACGCTGTCGACGGTTTTGTGCGTTTCGATCCGAAGGCCGGAAATCAACGTTCGGCTCTGGCTTTGGTAAACGGGCAGATTCTAATTGCCTGGGTTTCTCATGAAGACCTGCGGCCGTATCACGGTTGGATTATGAGTTATGACGCGCGCACGCTCCAGCAGACCGGTGCTTTCTGCACCACACCAGATACGGCGGATGGCGGCATCTGGCAATCGGGGAGAGGACCCGCAGTCGACGTAAGGGGCGCGGCTTATTACGAATTGGAAACGGCGGCTGGGACGGCAAGCGGAACTTCGAACGTCAGTTCTCAAATCCCGGGTCGGCCCTGACGGAGTTGTGGTGGGACTATTTCACGCCGCACGCTTACGAACACCTGAATACGCGAGATGTGGACCTGGGTTCCACCGGCCCGCTGCTCATTCCGGGGACGAACAGGCTGCTTTACGGCAATAAACTCGGCATGGTGTTTCTGTTGAACGCGAACGACCTCGGGCACATGACCCCGGAGTACCACGGAATGCGCGAAACGATCAGCGTAAACGGAGGCCGCGTTATGGCTGGACTCGTGTACTGGGTAGGACCAAGCGGGCCCACGCTGCTAATTTGGTGCGAGGCCGACTTTTCCCAAAGCGTTCCGCTGGGACGGGCAGTTGCTTGGGACAACGCCGTTTGCGAAGGGCACAGTGGCTTCGCACGGCTCTCCTGGCGGCGCACTCGCAGTCTCTTCGGATGGAACGCAGCCCGACACCGGTGTACTGTGGGCTACCACAACAAACGGCCGCAGCGCGGACCGCGGCAACGCTCCTGGAGTGCTGCATGCCTTCGACGGCCAGACACTAAGAGAACTCTGGAATAGCGAGGAAGACGCAAAGCGCGACCGCCTGAGGAGCTCGTCAAGTTCGTTCCGCCACTGGTGGTTGCCGGTAAGGTGTATGTCCCTAATTACGACAATGCTGTTGAGGTGTACGGGATCTTGCCTTCAAAAACAGAGCGCCTCTAGCTCGCTTCCCGCGCGATGACCCACGCGGGCAGCAAACGTCCCATCCGCTACTAAGTAGAAGTGCGACCCACTGCGAGGAAATGAAAAGGAAGTGGCAGAACTTCCTCTGTTGTGTAAGGTCAGCTGACCCCACATATTCAAGCGTGATGGTTCTGAAGTTTGCTGAGCGGCACACGCCGGGCAAACTTGACCGCTTTCATCTCCAGCAATTGCGAGATGACGGGATCGGGGACTGGTTGATCGGTCTCGATAATAGAGATTGCCGTAAGCGGCTGCTGACGTTTGGTTGCTTCCTCGCGGCCGAGCGCGAAATTCGCGATGTTAATCCCGTTTTTGCCAAGCACGGTTCCGATGTAGCCGATGACGCCGGGCACGTCCTCGTTTTTCGAATACATCAGATTGCCGTCTAACGTGGCCTCGCAAGGAATGCCTTCTACCTGAAGCAGACGGGGCCGGTCGAGCACGACGGAGCCGACGGCCGAAAAAGAGCCGGCATCGGATACAAGCTCCATCAGGACGGAGCTCATGTGCGACTGTCCCGGTTCGCGCTCCTCCACCACGCGAAAGCCGCGCTGCGCGGCGATTTGCATCGCGTTGACAAGATTGGCGCGGTATTCCATGGAGCGGCTGAGCACTCCCGCCAATCCCGCGCTACGTAGGATCTGCGTGTTGTTGTCGGCTATCCGGCCGAAGTACACGAGCCGGATGGTGTGCGGGTTCCCGGCTGCAATATGACTCAGAAATAGCCCAAGCCGCTCAGCGAGGTTCACGTACGGACCCAACGCGCGATATTGCTCGGCGGTGAGCGAGGGCATGTTGACGGCGTTCAGCGCGACGCCGCTGTTTAGATATTCGATCAATTGCTCGACGATGCGAATTCCGACGATTTCCTGCGCCTCTTCCGTGGACCCGGCAATATGCGGCGTAGCAACCACTGGTTCTAATTGAAATAGCGGGTCCTCGCCGGGCGGCTCCTTTTCGAAGACATCGAGAGCGGCACCAGCGACCTTGCCCTTCGCGATTGCATCCTGGAGAGCCTTTGCATGGACGAGTTCGCCCCGAGCGCAATTCACGATCCGAACACCGGGCTTCATCCGCTCGAATGCGGCGGCGTTGAGCATGTGATCGGTTTCCGGCGTCAGCCCGACATGCAGCGTGATGTAATCGCTTTGAGAGTAGAGATCTTCGAGCGAGACGAGTTCCACATCCAAATCCCGCGCACTTTGCGGGCTGACATAGGGATCATGCGCGATCACGCGCATTTCGAAGGGTTTGGCCCGCCGCACCACCTCGCGGCCGATGCTGCCCAAGCCGACAATCCCCAGCGTTTTCCCGCGCAGCTCATTGCCGAGGAACTTCTTCTTTTCCCACTTGCCGGACCGCGTGGAAAGGCTGGCCTGCGGCACCGAACGAGCCATAGAGAGCATCAGAGCGAGCGTGTGTTCGGCGACGGAGACGGCGTTGCCGCCGGGCGTATTCATCACTAGCACGCCAGCACCCGTGGCCGCCGGCAAATCGACATTATCTACACCTACCCCGGCTCGTCCGATGACGCGCAGGTTTTTTGCCTTGGAGAGTACGCTCTGATTGACCTTTACCGCGCTGCGCACAATCAGGGCGTCGCAATCCGGCAGATGCACCTCATACGTTTTCGGGTCAGCAACGGCGACATCCCAGCCCGGCTGTGCGCGCAGTAAATCTACCGCCGCCGGAGCGAGCGGTTCAGCAACAAGAATTTTCATTGTGGAGAGCTATTTCAGCGCAAAAACTTCTTTGCCAAGCGCCACATCGGCATACACATTCTGGACGGCCGCCACTCCGGAGCCGAATCGAACCGGCTGCCCATGAGCGGCCAGGATGATTTCCAGCTCGGCAACGATCGCGAAGAGGTCGTGAAAATCGAAGTAGCCCAAGTGCGCGAGGCGGAAGATTTGTCCTTTCATGGTTCCCTGGCCGTTCGTGATGATGGCGTTGAAACGGCTGCGAAACTCCTTCACGATTACGCCCGAATCCATTCCAGCGGGAGGACGAACGGCGGTGACGGACGACCCGGGCGAACTGGAGAAGAGTTTTAAGCCAAGTTCCCCGACGGCGGTGCGAGTCGCCTTGGCGAGCAACTGAGCGTTTTCCACCAGGTTGCTCATGCCGATCGATTTGATGTACCGCAAAGCCTCGGCGAAAGCGAGCAATAACGCCGTGTTGGGAGTCCAAGCCGATTCGCCGTTGAGCGCATTCTTCTTTTCCTTTTTCAGATCGAAGTAGTAGCGCGGCGCCTTCGAGGATTCGGCAAGCGCCCAGGCCTTCGGGCTGATGGCTACGAAAGCGAGTCCGGGCGGAATCATAAATGCCTTCTGCGATCCGCCCACCACAATGTCGAGACCCCAGCCATCGATATCGAGCGGCATGGTGCCGATGCCGGTAATCGCATCCACAACGAAAATGGCATTGGTCTTCTTGACCGCCAGTGCCATGGATTTCACGTCATGCTGCGTACCGGTGGAGGTTTCCGAAGCCTGAACAAAAACGCCTTTGATATTTTTGTTTTCTGCGAGGGCTTGTTCGACAGCTTGCGGCTGAACGGCATCGCCGTATGGCGCGGTCAGCACGGTGGCTTTCATGCCCCACGCTTTCATGAGTTCGACCCAGCGTTCGCCGAATTTGCCAGCCGAACAGACCAGCACTTCATCTCCGGGTGAAAAGAAATTTTGGGTGGCGGCTTCAAGCCCCCCGGTTCCGGAAGCGACGAGGACGAGTACGTCGTGCGAGGTTGCCAAAACTTCTTTGAGATCCGAGAGGACCTGCTTATACAGTGCGCGGAAATCCTCGGTCCGGTGATGGATATCCGATCCCATCATCGCGTGCAGCGCCGAGGGCAGCAATGGCGTCGGACCCGGCGTGAGCAGACGTTGTTTTTTGATGTACATGAGGAAAAGCGAATTCCCGGTGTTGATACGATCAACGGCCGTGTTGAATAGCAGAAAATCCCAGAATAACAGAGCGAAGGAATTGATCCGGGCGCAACCCCTTGCTTACGCGCGGGGTTCTGTAACTGCGCGATCCAGTGTCACTGCAGAATAAAAACGCAGGCAAGAGCGAACACGGCTACTCCGAATGTGAGAAACGCGACATAGTCACCGACATGACCGCTATGCAACGCATGCAGCCATTTCATAGCGGGGCCAATCGCCTTTGAGAGGACGCGGGCTTGCCGGCTGAAGAGCTGAGCGGCCGGAATGAGTATGGCCAAACCCACGGCAATCAGGCTGAAGGTAACATTTGTTTCCGGCATAGCGGGGCCAGGAATGGCGATCGACACTCCGCCCAGCACGCGTGCATCGTACGCGCTCGAATTTGTGAATTGCGCGGCGGCTTTCAAGGTAGATTGGGGAAGCGCGGGCATCATACCCAGAAAAAGACCGGCGAGCAGCAGCACGGCCGCCGGGAGGAACATCGACGAGGGAATCGTTTTATGGCCGGACTGCGTCTCGCGTTTTTCATCGCTCTTGGGCGCCGCCCCGGAGGCGCGTTCCCGAGCGGGCCCCCATCCCCAAAACACGCGGCCGGCGACGCGGAGAACGGCCGCACTGGTCATTGTTCCCGCAAATAGAGAAATCCAGCGGACCCAATGGTAGCCCAAATGTTCCGCGGCCGAGTGCAAAGACGCATCGCCTGCCGAGATCCCGGAGAATGGGGTTCCCGCCAATGCGATACCTCCCAGAACGAAAACTGCGGCGGTCCATTTGAGCGGTTTTCCAACGCCATGGAGTTCCAGCTCATCGACAGTGCCGAAGCGGTGCAGAAGAATTCCGGAACAGAGAAACAGCGCCGCTTTCACCAGGCCATGCCCGAGCACGTAAATCGCAGCGCCACTCAGCGCGACCGGATCGAACAAACCAGCTCCAATGGTCATGAGCCCCATGTGACTGATGGTGGAGTACGCTAAGAGGCGCTTTATGTTCCGTTGCGAATAGCACATAACGCCTGCCAATACAGCCGTGAGAGCTCCGACGCTGAGGAATAAGGCTCGAAGCCCGGCGATGTGGATATGGAACACGGGGTCGAACACGGCCCAATAGACGCGAAAGACCGCATAGAGGCCCAATTCCACCATTACGCCGGAAAACAGAACGCATATTGGAGTGGGGGCAACTGCATGCGCGTCCGCAAGCCAGAAGTGAAACGGTACCAGCGCCCCCTTGATCAGATATCCACAGACAACGAAAGCGAAAGCGACAAACACAAGTTTGTTGGGGTGTTCCCGGCCGAGCGTCTGCCCGATTTGCGCCATGTTCAGAGCCCCGATGCGAGCATAGAGCAGTGCGATGCCGGTGAGAATAAAGTACGCTCCGATGGTGTTTGTGACGGCAAAGTTCAAGGCGCCTTGCAGGCTGCCGGGATCTTCCGTCTTGTGAGCACAAAGCGCAAACGCGGCGGCGCTCATCAGCTCAAAAAAGACGAACAGGTTGAACATATCGCCGGTCAGCGTGAATCCGCACATGGCCGCGAGAAAAGCGAGGATCAGTGCGTGCAGGTGGTTTTCCGCCGTGTCGAAGTACTTGGCGGAAAACGCGAGCGCGGCCAAAGTGAGGATGCCTGCAAAGCCGGCCATGCCGGCGCCGAGGGGATCGATGACAAAGGAGATGCCAAGCGCCACTCCGGCGTGAGGGCGCCAACCTCCAAACCAATACACGATGCTTTCTGAGCGGGAGGCGCCGGCCAGCAAAACGCAGGCGCCCATTGCGCCGAGCGTCGCCGCGATGGCAATGATTAGAGAAGCCGCTTGGGAAATCGCCTTGCTGAGGGCGGCGAGCAGAGCTGCGGCGATAAGCGGTATGGCAACCGGCAAGACTGGCGCATATCGCAATCGCTTATCCTCGCAGTTTGCGGAGGCGGTCGGGATCGAGCGTTCCGAGCCGCTTGTGTACCTGAACCGCCAGCGCGAGTAGAAGCGCCATGACCGTGACCTCGACGACCACATCCGTCAGCATTAGAGCCTGCACGACCGGATCGACCGCAGGCGTTCCCGCCGGTATATCGGCATAAACCGGGGCGGGACGCCCGGTCCGATATCCGATCGCCAGGAGGAGCACGTAACTCGAGGACTGAATTACGCTCACGCAGATGCAGAGGTGAACAAGATTCCGGCTAGTGATCACGCCGTAGAGGCCGATGATAAATAACCACGCCGCGACGGCATACGGAAGATAGCTCATTGCTCCTTCGCTTCCATCAACTCTTCCAGATACACGAGCATCATCAGAACAAATCCGGCGCTTACCTCCAGACCGACGCCCAGATCGATCAGAGCGACGGTTCCACCGGAAACGAGCGTGCCCGTCTTTCCGAGCGGCAGCACATTCTCCAGAAATTGCCCGCCTAGCGCCATGCAGACCCCGCCAATGAAAATATACGCGGAGGCGCCGACCGCTTCCGCAGCTTCAATCAGCCGGGGAGGTGTAACAGCGCGGAACTGAGGATAGGTACTCGCCAGATAGAAAAGGAGTGGCGCCGTGGAAAGAACGACACCACCTTGAAACCCGCCTCCCGGCGTAAGCTGTCCGTGCGAAACGATATAGAGGCCAAACAGAACCATCGGGCTTAGCAGCAGCAGGGCGGTTACTCTCACCGCATCGCTCGGATAGGGGACAATGCGCCCGCGCGCTTTGTCTTCGTGATCGCCCATCGGGTCATCGCTTCTCCTTCTCATCAACAACACAACACCCAACACGGAGGCAAAAAGAATGAATTCTTCCCCGAGTGTGTCGAAGCCGCGAATGTCGAAATTTACGGCGGTAACGGCGTCGGTGATGTGGCGTTGCGGCACGGTGATCGAATTGACCAGATCGCCATAAGCGCTGGTATTGCGCCCCAGAGGCGCCAAATCGCTATAGCTGAGCCAGAAAGCCAGGGCGAGCAGGGCTGCCGACACAAAAAAGAACAGCGTCCTAATCGGTCTGGTCATTTTCGTGTTTTTTGACACGGGCGAGCGCTAAAAGGATCATGAGAGGCAGTGCTACCGCTCCGACCGTGATCTGCGAAAGCGCGACATCGGGCGCCTGAAAAACAAAAAACATGATGCCCAGCAGAAGACCATAAAAGCTAACTACAATTGCTTGCGCCACTGCGTCACGGGTAAGTACGACGGCGGTTCCCGCGAGCGCTACAAAGATCAAAATTCCAGCTTCCAGAATCGCGATCATGGATGTTCACCGGCGGAACGAGAGGGCTGCGCGTCGTCCGCCATGGGAATCGCCTCGGCAGCGGTTGGGGGCCATTGTCCTTTCCTCCGAATTCGCGCCGCCCTAGCGGTGGCATGCGATAGAACTGGATTCGCCAACAAGAGCAAGACGGCAATCGCAATTGCCTTCATCCCGCCTTGCGAAAACCCCTCCTTCACCAGCACAGCGGCACAGATGGCTACGGCGCCCACCACAGCGCCGGGCGAAAGGAACTGGATTTGGACATAAACGTCGTTGGAGGCGAGCAGGCCAACCGCTGTAAACAGAAACGCAAGCAAGCCGATGCCAAGCAGCAACCAGATGGCAACCATTTGAATCGTCACAGCCAGCGCTCCAGCAACCTGGCGAAAACGAGCCCACCTCCGAATGCGAGGAATGCAAGCGTCAGGGCGATATCAAAGAATGGGATGCGGCCAAATCCCTCGGCGAGCAGCATGAGAAGAATCGCCGCCATCGTGCTAGCTGCTTCGAGCGCCACCAGCCTGTTCATCGCATCCCCTCGAATGCAGCGCAGGAAACAAGGGACCATGCAAATCAACACGACAATGCTGGCGAATATCCACATGAGGTATCAAGCCTCTAGCTCGCGCACTATCTCCGGCACAGAGGTCTTCTTCACCTGGTGAAACATTACCAGATTCCGCTCCGTGTCGATGTCTATAATGACGGAGTTTGGCGGTGTCGTCAGCAGGAGTACCAGCAGCGCGCGCCGCGCGCCGTCCCGCGGCGTGGAACCTCCAGCAGAAAAGCGGGCCAGTTGAAGAACGGATGTTGGGCGTTTACCCTGAACTCTGCGGATCAGAACCGCAAAAAGAGCCGCAAGACCATGCAGAAGCATCCCGGGTAAGCGGCGAGCTTCCGCCAGCCAGTGCGCCCTAGGGTGAAAGCACAGCGGGTCTGCCTTTACTGACCGGTTCAGTGCCAGTAAAGCTATACCGGAGCCGACCGCGCCCGCCGCCAGTTCGCTTAAGCTAATAGTGGAAACAAACAGTAGCCAGAGAGCCAGAAACGCCGCCCACCCGGCCCCGTACTTGAGAACCGGCATCAACATTTACAGACGCCATTACGCCCAAAGCATTTCGCTGGCCCTGAGTCCGGGCGGGCCGTTCGCGCGATACTGAAATCTTTACTTACGTCAATGGCGATGAATCTCAACAAAGCGCAGATGTCGAAGGTAGTTGTCGCCACGACCGTTGCGCTGTCCTTTATCAGTTATTGGAGGGGCGCTGCCATCGTCCTGAGCGATCTCGCCTCCTCGATGTTTTATGCGGGCGGCATCGCCGAGCAGGCCATCGGTAAATCGGCCGCCTGGTACGTGCTGGGCGTGATGCTGTTCAGCTTCGCCGTACGTTCGGTGTACATGGAAAGCTGCGGGATGTTCGTGCGGGGCGGCGTGTATGTCGTGGTGCGCGACAGCATGGGCCCGTTTGCCGCAAAAGTGTCGGTATCGGCGCTGGTGTTCGACTATATTCTAACCGGCCCTATCAGTTGCGTGAGCGCCGGACAATACCTGGCTTATTTAATTAATGAGCTATTCGGGTTCGCGCACCAGCCCTATCGCATCAGCCCAAACACCTTCGCAGCTTTTTTCGGCGTGATTGTCACGCTCTATTTTTGGCGCAGCAACATTCGCGGTATCCATGAATCGAGCTCAGCGGCATTAAAGATAATGCAGTTGACCACCGTGATGGTGGTTATCCTGCTCGTGTGGTGCCCTCTGACGATTCTGCTTTACGGAAGATGGGAACTGCCGCCTTCCCCGGTTCCCAGCCACCTGGTGTTGACCCGTGAATCTTTGGGATGGATGAAGGGCACGTTCTGGCCAACCATTCCCATCGTCGCCGTGGTTATCGCGTTCGGACATTCGTTGCTTTCGATGAGCGGTTTTGAAACGCTTGCTCAGGTGTATCGGGAGATCGCTTCGCCCAAGCTGAAGAATCTCAAAATTACGGCGAATATCATTTGCATTTATGCGCTTTTCTCGACGGGCTTGATCACGCTTTTCGCAGCCATGATCATCCCGGATAACATTCGCAAGAACTATGTCGATAATCTGATCGGCGGCTTGGCTATGAATCTGGCAGGGCCGGAGCTGCTGCGGCTTGCATTCCATGTGTTTGTCGTAATCGTAGGGGTATTGATCCTCTCGGGCGCAGTGAATACCTCTTTAATCGGGGCCAACGGTATTCTCAACCGGGTAGCGGAAGACGGCATTCTGCTCGACTTGTTCCGTAAGCCGCATAAGAAATTCGGCACAACTTATCAGATCATCAACTTCATCACAGCGCTGCAGTTGGCCACCATCATCCTGAGCCGGGGAGACGTTTACCTACTGGGCGAGGCCTATGCCTTTGGGGTTGTCTGGAGTTTCACCATGAAGGCCCTGGGAGTTCTCGCATTGCGGTTTCAGCGCCACGATCAGGAGTACAAGGTTCCGTTCAATCTGCACATTGGCGGGAAAGAAATCCCAATCGGACTCGCCGCGACAACACTGGTGCTGCTGACCACGGCGGTAGTCAATCTGTTTTCCAAAGAAAACGCAACCATCTATGGCGTGACTTTTACGGTCGTGTTTTTTGTCGTCTTCACCATATCGGAGCGCGTCAACCTGCGCAAGCACAAGATGACGCACGAGCACGCGCTCGAGGAATTCAATCTGCAGCAGCAGCCGCAGTTGGATGCCACGCTGCTACATGCCCGACCCGGTTGCGTGCTAGTCGCAGTTCGAAATCCGGCCAACATGCAGCACCTGCGGCGCACGCTTCAGAGAACAGATCTACGGCGCAACGATATCGTCGTGATGACGGTGAGGATACTGGGGCCGGACAGCGAATACGCCCTTAAGGAGGAGCAGGTCTTCGGAGAAGACGAAAAGGAGTTGTTCACCGCGGTTGTGAACATGGCGGAAAAAGAGGGCAAGCCGGTGGAACTGCTGGTAGTGCCATCGAACGATCCGTTCGATGCATTGGTGCAGACGGCGAATCAACTGAAGGTATCGCGCCTAGTGACCGGCGTCTCTCCGCGGATGAGTTCCGATGAACTGGCGCGGCGCATCGGCCTTGCCTGGGAACGGCTTCCCGAACCGCGTCATCCGTTTTCGCTCGAGATCATCACCGCCGGGCGGCCGGCTGCATACGTAAACTTAGGCCCGCACCCCCCTCGCTTGTGGCCCGAAGATGTCGACAAGCTGCATAGCCTTTGGCTACAACTGAGCGAGGACAACGCGATTGGTTCGAAGTTGCACCATCGCGACGTTGTCGGCCTGGCTCTGCGCCGATTGGAGCACGATTTGAACGGCGCGGAACGAGAAGAGCTTTTGAATCAACTCAGACAGGGAATCCGAAATCACTGAACGGGGCGGGTATCAACCTTCCGAAAGAAATGCCTCGCCCTCCGCGGCATTTCGATATTCCACCTCGGCCGATTGAAGCAGTTGCGTCGTTTCCGATTCGTTTTGGGCCACAAAAAGCAAGATATCGGTAATCGCGTCTGAGGCACAGGCATAAGGATCGTCGCCACTGACTGGCCGGTAACGCTTAATCAACTCCTCGCCTCTGCGCTTTCGTTCTTCCAGGGTAGACATGGGGTTTCTTGCCAGCCTTGATAATACTCTTCCGAAATTTCTGACTACCTTCCCAGCAAATACCTGAACACGGAATTATTCCGGTCCGCCGGGCCCGGGCCTCAAGTTTTGGCGAAGAACAGCCGAAGGTCCAGTAGGCACGATACGCATGACTACGGCACGAGACTGCACAACCGTTCAGGAGACGGAGATCCCGAAAGCTCCAAAACAGAGGATCCCCACGCGAGACGAACTGATTTTGGAGCACCTACCGCAAGTCCGGCTGATTGCCCGGCGGATTCACGAGCGGCTTCCGGTATCGGTCAGCCTCGACGATCTGATCTCGACCGGGGTGCTGGGTTTGATCGCAGCCATCGACCGCTACGATCCAAAGCACCACGTCAAACTAAAGACGTATGCGGAATATAAAATCCGGGGCGCCATTCTGGATAGCTTACGCGTGCTGGACTGGGCACCCCGGCAGCAGCGGAAACGCGCCAAATTGATCGAAGCCTGCATCACGGAGCTGGAGCAGGAGTATCACCGGACACCTACAGAGGAAGAGATCGCCCGGCGTTTGGGCCTATCCATACCGGAATACCAGGAGTGGTTATCAGACGTTCGGGGCCTCACTTTGGGTAGCCTCGAAAACGCCGGCCGGGAGGAACAGGGATGCGATCTGTTGCGGTATCTCTCGGACGCCGAAGAGCACTGGCCTTCCGAGATTCTGGAGCGCAGCGAGCTGGAGCAACTGTTGGCGGAAGCCATTGAACGGATGCCCTCGCTCGAACGAACTGTACTCAATCTCTATTATTACGAGGAGATGACGCTTCGGGAGATCGCGAAGATTGTCGATCTGCACGAGTCGCGTATCTCGCAATTGAAGTCGCAGGCGATTCTGCGGTTGCGGTCGTTTTTGCATAAAAGGTGGGCAAAGCAGCGGGCATAAGGAGGGAACAAGATTAAAGCGCTTCGGGCTCTGTTATCCTGAAGATTCCCCTGGATATTTGTAGCCCTTTGAAGATCGGATTTGTAAGCCTCGGGTGTCCCAAAAACCTGGTCGATACCGAAGTCATGATGGGTCAGCTCGTGACGGATGGTCACGAGTTGACGCCCAATCCCGCCGAAGCCGACGTCATCGTCGTCAACACGTGCAGTTTTATCGATCCGGCCAAGCAGGAATCGGTCGACACCATTCTCGAAATGGCCGAGTACAAGAAGACCGGGAAGGCCCAGCGGCTCATCGTGGCGGGCTGCCTGGTGGAGCGCTACCGGCCGGAAATTCAGAGCAACATTCCGGAAGTAGACGCCGTCCTCGGAACCAACGAGCTCGAAAAGATCACCGCCCTTTGCGAAGGATTGACACCGAAGCCGCTCGCGCCCGTGCCGTACCTGTATCACGATCTCACTGCTCGCGTATTCACGACACCGCGGCACTCCGCGTACATCAAAATCGCGGAAGGCTGCGACCATCCTTGTTCGTTCTGCATCATTCCGCAGTTTCGGGGCAAGTTCCGTAGCCGCCGCTTCGAAAGCGTGATTAACGAGGCTGCGCAAATGTTTGCAATGGGCGTGCGCGAGATCAATCTGATCGGCCAGGACACAACCTGCTACGGTGAGGATCTCGGCCTCAAGAACGGACTGGCGGACTTGCTTGGACGGCTGGCGCAGATCCCGACAGAATTGCCAAAGTGGGTCCGGTTCCTTTACGCCTATCCCAACAAAGTCACTCAGAAGCTGCTGGATATTATTGCCGAGCATGAATCGTTAGTGAAGTACATCGACATGCCGCTTCAACATGCCAGCGCAGGCGTGCTGAAGCGAATGAAGCGTGGCGCCACTGCCGATATTTTCCTGAAATTGCTGGAACGCATCCGTGCTACGATTCCCGGTATTGCCATCCGCACGAGCATGATTGTCGGATTTCCGGGCGAAACCGAGCAGGATTTTGAAGACCTCTGCCACTTTGTGAAGACCGCGGAGTTCGATCGCCTGGGGGTATTCGCCTACAGCGACGAAGAAACAAGCCAGAGTTATCATCTGGACGGCAAAGTCGACAAACGCACGATTCACAATCGCAAACGAAAACTGATGGCTCTGCAGCGGCGCATTTCGCTCGCTCGGAACAAGCAACTCATCGGCTCTGAATTGCCCGTTCTGGTGGAAGGCCCGTCGAAAGATACTGAGCTGCTGTGGGAAGCGCGCCTCGCGACACAAGCGCCCGAGATCGACGGCATCTGCTACATCAACGATTTCGGTCCGGGGGAAGCGAAGCCTGGCGAGATCCGCAGAATCCGCATCACCGAAGCCCACGATTACGATCTGGTGGGAGAGCTTGTCGATGCGCCCGAGCGATTTTTCACGGCGCGGCAGGCGGCGAATCCGTTTCCGATTCTGGGCAGACGGCAAGACCGTCCGCCCCACCTGGCGACCATTCGATAATAAGAGTTGATGGCAGCCAAAGTCCGTTGCCCTATTTGCAAGAAAGAAGTTGCGTTCGACGATCCGAACATGCCCTTCTGCAGCGAGCGTTGCCGGATCGTCGACTTGGGCAATTGGGCCTCTGAAAAATACGTTATTTCCACTCCGAACCGGTCGAACGAATTGGAAGAGGCCGAAGAAATGGAGCCACCCGAAGGTTTTGGCCGGTGAACCGCGCGGCCCTCACGCTTGCGACCTGGTTCGGTTGTGGGTATTTTCCTTGGGGACCCGGCACGGCCGGCGCTGCGGCTGCGGTCCTGATTGCGGCCGTGATCCATTTTTCTGCGGGTGCCGGGCGGATCACGTTGCTGATCCTCATAGGCGCTCTGTTCGCGCCCGCGGTGTGGGCAGCTACGCGGACAGCCCGGCTTGTCAAGGCAACAGATCCGGGCATCGTGGTGGCGGACGAAGTGCTGGGACAATGGGTCACGCTGCTAGGCGCCGCCGCTTTGAATTGGAAGACATTCCTCGCCGGTTTTCTCTTGTTTCGCATTTTCGATATCTGGAAGCCGTGGCCGGTTTACCAGTTTGAGAAACTACCCGAGGGTGCCGGCATCATCTGCGACGATATCGCGGCCGGAATTTACGGGGCGCTTATCTTGTATATAGGTGGCAGGTTGAGACTCTATTAAACGTATGGCGAGTAAACAACAGGCAGTCGATCAATCCACTGCGCGGCCGGTTATTGCGAAAGTGGAACCTCCTGCAGCCATTGCCGGCGGGGAGTTTCATATCCGCGGGCAAAATTTAGCTTCCGGGGGAAGACCAAATGTACGATTCGGCAATAAGAACGCCCATCTGGTGGTCGCGGGCGATTCCTATATCATCGCTCGCGTCCCGGAGTCCGCTGAAGTGGGAGAACTGGTGGTCAGTACCGAAAAGGGTGAGAGCCATGTTCACGAAACACATTTAGGCATCCAAATCGCCGACAGCCTTCATCCTGTCGCCAATCCCGCCATCGATAGCGAAGGCAACGTATATAGCACGTTTAGTGGATCGCGGGGGCAAAAATCGCCTGTCTCCATCTATAAGATCGATACGAACTACAGTTCGAAGCCGTTTGTTACGGACCTGATGAATCCTACCGGCCTCGCGTTCGATCGCGACGGTCTCTTGTACGTTTCGAGCCGCTATGACGGGATCGTTTACCAGATCACGCCGACCGGCAATATGTCCGTGTTCGTCGAAGGCATGGGCGTAGCAACCGGTATCGCGTTCGATCGCGATGAGAACCTGTATGTCGGCGACCGCAGCGGGACCATTTTCAAAATCAGCAAGTCGCGGCAGATCTACGTCTTTGCAACGCTCGAGCCCTCCATCGCGGCTTACCATCTGGCGTTCGGCCCGGAGGATTACCTGTACGTGACCGGACCCACGACATCCAGCTTCGATTCGGTATACCGGATTTCTAAAGCGGGCGAGGTCGAGACATTTTACAGGGGCATCGGCCGCCCGCAAGGTCTCGCATTCGACGCCGAGGGACGGCTATACGTGGCCGGCTCCTTGCACGGGCGGCGCGGCGTAGTTCGTGTGGACAAGTCGCGGAACCCGGAGCAGTTTCTGTCCGGACCGGGTATTGTCGGGATGGCCTTCACGCCTTCACGAGGGCTGGTCCTTGCGACGCACAATGCGCTCTTCCGCGTTGATGTCGGGATTGCCGGCCGATCCTTGCCCTAACGATGGGTGCCGTTTTTCTCGCCGCGCTTTTTACGTACCTCCTTGCTTTGATCCTCCTGCCCGGGCTGGCTGTCACCCTTGTGATAGCGCGGCGTAAATATTTATCACCCGTCGTCGCCGTAATGATCGTGATCCTCACGAACGCCACGCTCGGCTATATTGCGTTCTGGGCTTATTTCGGTGACCGGCGGCTAGGAAGAACCATCTCTTATTCCACGCTGGCTCTGTCGATAATCGCTCTCGCGCCGATGCTCCGGCACGAAGCGGAATTGCGGAAACTCGTGAAGCAGATTGCTCTTCCATTCAGTTACGTGCTGGTGGCCGGAGTGTGCTATATCTGTCTGTTTTTCTTGTACTCGAATCCAGTGAAGACCGGCGGCGATTTGGGCAACTGGAGATTCTCAAACGAAGTTCTGCCGGGTGACAACATAATTCCGCTGATTTTTGCCCACAAGATTTATGATGGCGCCCCGCTCCGGCCTTTCTGCTGCGGAGATTGGTTGAGCAGCGATCGTCCGCCGCTGCAGGCGGGCATTGTCTTGCTGGAGTGGCCTTTCAAGCTCGTCAATCCCGGCATGCAGTACCAGCTTGTGAGTACGGCGCTGCAATGTTTTTGGATTTGCGGTGTCTGGTGCTTTCTAAAGAGCTTAAGAACCAGCGAGCACCGGATTGGACAGGTGCTCGCGTTTCTGATCTTGTCCGGCTTTCTGTTTTACAACAGCGTGTACGTCTGGCCGAAGTTGCTGGCCGCGGCGCTCATCCTGTTTATTCCAGCGATCCTGATCGAGGCGCTGCGCGAAAAACATGCGCTCTCGAACTTTGAAGCGGGTCTGGCTGCTTTGAGCTTTTCGTTGGCGCTGCTGGCTCATCCCGGCGGCATTTTCAGCATGTCTGCAATCCTGCTGATTCTGCTGTTCCGGCGCGATCTCGTCACGTTTCGAACAATCGCGCTGGCCGTGTTGGTCACGGTGATTTTTCTGGGGCCATGGAGGGCCTATCAGAAGTTTTATGATCCGCCCGGCGACCGGCTTCTCAAGTTGCATTTGGCAGCCGTGGGTCCGCCGGACAACAATTCATTCTGGTACGACCTGCGCGACGCTTATACGCGCCTTCCAGTGAGCGCCATCGTGCATAATAAGTGGCTCAACCTGCGAATTCTCGTTGGAAATCATCCAGTGGCGGCTTTGATTCCAGGTGCTCTGCCGCCGGACCGCTCCGGCCGGGATTTGATTTGGGGCGCTGTAGGCATCGCAAACGTCGGATGGCTCGCAGCTCTCATTCTGCTATTTCGGCGAAACCGCGCGCGAGCCGTGCCTTTCAGCGGGCCCATCGTTGCCGCAGTAATTCTGAACCTGCTCGTTTGGTGCCTGGTGATGTTCGGTCCGGGGCAGAGTTATACGCCCCACAGCTCTTACGCCGATATCATTGCGATCTCCGTCGGCCTACTCGGTTTTCTCTTGATGTTGCCGCGGACTGTGTGTCTGATTCTGCTGGGCATCCAGGTTGTGAATCTGTTCCTGACTTATGTTTTCTACCGCCCGGCGAGTGTCCCGGTCCTAACTGGGAACAGGGTGCCGCCCCATCTTCAAGTGTCGCTCCTGGTGCTGGGAACCGCCTGCGTCGTTGGCCTGCTGCTGTATTTCGGAAGGAGTTTCTTTGTAGCCGATGATTTGCATAATCAATAGAGCATGGCCAAGAACGCCGAGATCATCGCCATTGGAAGCGAGCTTCTCACTCCGGAGCGCGTAGATACAAATTCCCTCATCATCACAGAGCATTTAAACCTGTTGGGAGTGGAGGTTGTGGTGAAGCAGGTTATCGGCGACGATCGCGAGCGCTTGACCGCCGCTATCCGGGCAGCCGTGGAACGTACCGATATTGTGATCCTGATCGGCGGACTGGGGCCCACGAAAGACGACGTGACCCGCGATGCCGCGGCAGCGGCCCTCGGGCGGCGGTTGGTGTTGTCGCTCGAGCAGGAATCGGTTCTGATCAGCCGCTTCCGGCAAATCAACCGGCCCATGGCGAAGAACAATCTCCGGCAAGCGTATCTGCTGGAGGGGGCGGAGGCAATGCCAAACCCGAATGGCACAGCGCCCGGCCAGTTCCTCTCCACCAATCGCGGCGCTTTGGCGCTTTTGCCGGGCCCTCCCCGCGAGTTGAAACCGATGGTGGCAAACGAACTACTGCCGCGGCTCCGGCACGTGGTCCCGCGGCAGGTGATCCGGGTTCGGAATTTTCGGATTACCGGCATCGGCGAATCCGATCTCGACACGCTAATCGCGCCCATTTATTCCAAGTACACGAACCCGGTTACGACTGTACTTTCGTCTCCAGGCGATCTATTCGTGCAGCTTCGCGCGCGCTGCGAGACCGAACAGGAGGCCATCGCTTTGCTGAGGGAAGTGGGCAATCCCATCGCAGAAATCCTCGGTGATCGCGTATATACCGAAAATGCCGAAGAGCCTTTGGAAGCAGTCATTGGACGTTTGCTGCGCAAGCATCGCGCTAAGGTCGCGACCGCTGAGAGCTGCACGGGAGGCTTGGTGGCCGCGCGTATCACGGACCAACCAGGCAGTTCGGATTATTTTGTCGGCGGCTATGTGACGTACAACGAAGCGCAGAAGCGCGAAATTCTGGGTGTGCCGAAGGAGATCCTGGCGGAGCATTCCGCTGTGAGCGAGCCGGTTGCTACGGCGATGGCGAAGGGTGCATTACAACGCAGCGGAGCTAATTACGCAATCTCGGTAACAGGCTATGCCGGACCGGACGGTGGAACGGACTTCAATCCCGTGGGAACTGTGTACATCGGAATAGCGGGTCCTCGTGGAATCGAGGTGAAACGAATTCGACACGGGGGAGACCGCCAACGCATCCGCACGCTTGCTGCGCAAAGCGCGCTCGATCAACTGCGGAAGATTCTGCTGAAAGCCGGGTAGCTTAGCGATAGCAATCAGAGCTTAAGTCCCTCAAACAAATCGCTGGATGGTACTCGCTTGGGCCGCGGTCCCCAGGCCAAACGGAACACCTCCCGATTGAGTGTCCATTCCGTATTTCCGTTAAGCAAGTACAAATGTTCCAAGCCGGGGAGCTGCGTTTTGTGTTCCAGAATAGCAGCGCGCTTTTTATCAGCGAACTGTCTGATGTCGATCAGAAAATCCGTCCCGAAACAACTGCTGATGTTCGTACCCGCGGGCAAGCGCCATGGAAGATGCGGGGGCTGCCACAAGAGCCGTTGCAATGCCAAAGAAAACAGGGCGCGCACGGCGCTCATGAACATAAGGCGGTAAAAGATCGATCCTCACCATCTTCTAAAGCTTCTCCTGATACAGGCATTTCCTTATGGACCTACACGTTGGGATAGGCACAGGCCTACTTC
>Ga0209581_1001900_pt1 | contig 22210 bp, 26 predicted proteins | sample Coa_R2_FD_187160 | JGI IMG/M metagenome (GOLD analysis project Ga0209581, IMG submission 187160) | Surface soil microbial communities from Centralia Pennsylvania, which are recovering from an underground coalmine fire - Coalmine... | ecosystem: Environmental > Terrestrial > Soil > Unclassified ...
TCCAAAATCGCATGAATCAGGCTACCTTCTGCGATCACCATGTTAAGTGGACCAATCGGTGTCGCCGTTGAAAATTCAGTCGTTTGCGCTGAAACCTGATTCATGAACTGGGTATTTATATCACCAGACGAAGATTTCGCAGACTGAGTTATCGCAGATGTGTTACCAGTTTGACTGGTATTGACTAGCATCAAAGGCGCAGCGAGCCGTTGCTGCAATGCCTTCTGCTTTTCCTGAATTAATGCAATTTGCTGCTTAATTTCCTCCTCACTCATTGGCTGAGTGGTTTGTTTTTCAGCATTCGCCACTGGTTGAGCAGAGATTTCTTGCGCCGTTTTTTTAATTTCAACTTGCGGCTCATTGGTCACTGTATATGTTTCTTCTACAGGACTGGTTTTAGGCTTTTCTACTTTATAGTTATGCCAATACATCCAGGCTGCGGCGGAGATTGTCGCAATAACACCAATAACAGCCCATGATTTTTTCTGCCTGATAGCTTCACCAATGTCAGGCAATCCATCTTCTTTTTTAGTTGTATTCATATGTTCACTCCTCTTAAATCCGTTTCCAGTCACCAATAGCGAAATCGTTATAAACACTTGCAACATAATCGCCATCACGCAGGGTAAATTGCTTTGCTACGGCATTCATAACGAGGTATTGACCTTGCATGTGATAATTCACTAGCGTTTCATTACGGTTCTTATCAACGATAAAAACAGATGGGAGATGACTCATGCCATCAGACTTGAATTTTAAATATGTAAATTGTCCGTTATCGAAAGCCTCTATAGGTGCAATCGACCTATCGCCTGTAAAGGAATATTTCCAATTGAGCTTGTCAGGCTCGAATGAAGCAACTGCATTTGGACTGCCAGTTTGATCATAGCCACCTTCCAGATAAGTAAATTGAAGTTTGTAAGTTGGTGTAACGCCTGGGCTGGTTGAATCCAGTTGAAAGTTGTAACTGTTAGTATTGGTCAACACAGTCATGTTAGTAGATGATTCTACGACAGGTTTGATAAACAGATTATTAGCAACCGGTACAGCTTGCCACGCCATGCTATCGCCAATAGAAACACTTTGAATGGATTCGTTAGTTGCAAATGTTATTTGTGTTTGATAGCCATAACGCCCGTTCAATACCACCACATTATTGGGATCATATTGTACAACCTTGACTCGATGATCGGCTGCGACACCACGCGGCACAATTGCGGCAAATGTTGTAGTCGAGGCATTAGCTGTAATAAAAAAAGCAATCGCAGATAAAACAAATTGTTTCATAATGGCTCCTAGTATTTTTCGATATCGACTTGTGTAACTTGGTAATATGTGACTTTGAAACCTAATGGATCACGATCCAGCATTTTTTGTGAGGTTTCAGCTTGTGAAAATTCCCATTTGATGATGGCTTCTTTTTGCGTAACTTGTTCTGTGTTAGCTGCTCGATCATGCAGCTTCTTTTCAAACTTCACATCAACGGTATTTTCATTCAACTTGTTTATTGAATTCACACGCACAGTTATGAACTTATCTTTTCCATAAATACGATAGGGTGAATTTGGATTACCGCTTCTCACTTGATCTTCATACTGACTACGAACATTATCTGCAGATTGCGCCCATACCTGTTGATATGGCACATCAATATTATCGGCATTATAGCTTTCATAATTGATAACATAGTGAATTAGCAAATAGCGCGAGAGTTCCCAGTTAGCGGTCAATGTAGTCGGTTCTAATTCACCAATTTTAGTAATTTCACCCGTTGCATGATCGAATGCATACAAATAAGGTATTCTTTCCTTGAGTGGGATCATGGAAAGATTTGCCAGTAACGAAAGAAGCAACAATACCGACATCAAAAATAATGCCAATAATGCACGGCGCAACCAGACTGTATGACTTTGGTAAGTATCATATATCCAATCTGCAGACGTTTGATAATCAGGGACTTCTACTGTGCTTGAATCGCTATTATTCATGATTCTTAACCTCTAAAGACTTTTCGTTTGAGTTGACGAGCGCGGTTTTGCGACCAATTCATCGCGCCTCGACTAGCAGCAGAAATTCCCGAGTAATGTAAAGATGACCCTACAATCGCAGCTCCAGCAGAGATACTCGCAAGCGTAATTCCTCCAGCCAGTGAACTGCAGATACGAAAAACTTGGGTCAGTATCAAAGTCGTAGCAAGACTTAAACCCAGAAATGGTGCGATACCATAGAATTCCATTTGATGTGCTGGTACTTTCATGCTCGGCAATGTCACATTGATGACAGACAACATGAGCACCAAAATGGCAGATGTCACCACAGGGATCAGCGCAATCGTGACAAGCTTGCGTAACCATGCTGAAAACATTCCTTTGGTCGGTTCCCATAATATAAACAGAATAAATATGGGCCCCAGCGCCAACCCGACTGCCATCATCATCTTGGCATAAATAAAAAGCAGTAAGGCGAATACACACATCAGTGAGCCAATCAGGAAGACTAATCCGCCGTAGAACAAGAATGCGATTCCGCTAGCACTGAAATTCATTTGCCCAAAGAAACCCATGGAGGCATTCATGATTGCTTCATAAATGCCATCCAACGCTTGTGCAATGCTTGATTCAGATTGGAATTTTCCTGCTGAATTCACCAGAATTTGCGCTATATTGCCTGGCTCTGTAGTAAATATTTTATAAACAAACAAATGATATAGCTGCCAATTCATTATCAACCCATACACGCAAAGCATGGTGACCAAGTGCTGTGTGACCGTGCTCAAATTGAAATGATGAGAATGGAATAGAAACCGATACCCCAAAAACATCACATACACAGTAAACAATGATGTGATTAATCCTGAATTTGCTCGCACAAAATTTGTGTAAGCCGTATTCACGAAATTACCTATCACTGCATCGACTGTATTCAGAGAATCGGTAAAAAATGAATTGACTGTAATCATTGTTTAAACCTACCAGTGGTTGATTTTGGTTTTAGTACCGCAAAAACTCGCATATTGATTACAAGGTGCTTTCATAGGCTCATTTGCACATGCCGATAGCAGCATACTGGCTATAAAAATCACTCCTAACTTTAGTAGTACTGATAGATCACTATTTTTCATGTGGTATCTCCTATTTTCTATTTAAAAATCTGGCATTGGATAAAGCAGCATTCACAGAAGCTTGTTCTGAGACCGCTTGTTGCTGATTGACTAGTGCCGTTTGCCTCAAGATTTCAAGGTTGATTAAATTTCCCTCGACTTGTATTCGGTTTTGTAAATCAACGGCTGCTTTCAAGTCTTTAGTCTTTTCGATTTGCTGTTGCAGCATTTGCTGGTACGCAATTTGTTCTTGTATCTTGTCGTAATCCAATTGGCTGGCTGCACGTGATGCGAGTACTGTTTGATACTTGAGTGCATAATACTTCTGGCTATTAATATCGTGGATGCCATTATTGTAGGCGTAGCTGTCAGATGGAAATTGATTGGAAATCTGACCAATCGTTTGTCCTAAGTAGCCACTACCTTCACCTCTTTCTGCCATATTCATTACGCCAGACCAATCACGCGCACTTTCGCCATACGATTGGTAATCATGGAATTGATAAGTACCCCAGCCGGAATTTCCGAGAAGATGTCCATTGACTTCTTTCATTAAACTGTCAATTTCCCGTTGGCTAGTTAGAATGTCACGCTGTACACCCAACATTTCTCCTTCTCTGTCCAGGATGCCGCGTTGAAACCCTTCCAATCTGAGTTCTGATTTGAATATGTCTTCCAGCCAATTTGCGTAAACAGATGTTGTTACCATTGATAGGAATAGGCTTACTGTAATGAATCGCTTGTTCATAGAAATGCCTCTACTCGTTTATTAAATTCAGGTAAATACAACTCAGGGTCATCGCCGACCTCACTGCGTATCTGATCAAACAATCCCAGGGTATTTTCACGTCCGGATATCACAGCGATTTCCTGCTTCATCTTCTTCAGGTTAGCCCTGACAAAGACGGATTCCTTATTTACCCCTTGACCATGAACAGACAGAAAGTAATTCTCGTCATCTCGCTGTTTTTTAATTTGATCAAACTCACGTTCTGATAAGCCAAGTGCATCGATATAAACTCGTCTATCAGCACTGGGATTGGGGAAGAATATTTTGCAGAATGCGGATTCATTAATGGCTTTACAATTGGCTAAATCAACCGTGTCATTAGCAACCTGCGTAGCGAGACCAAGAATAATGTTTTTCTTACGGAATGTTCGCGAAGAGTCATTGACAAAACTTTTGAGGTAATCATCATCGATCACTTTCCAGGCTTCATCAATAAAGATAACCCCTCGCTGACCTGCTAATGATTGCTCAATACGATGTAATAAATACATCAGCGCAGGTGTTTTACATTCCTTGTCTGCTAAAATAGAACCCAGATCAAACCCAATCACATCGGGATCCAGATTGAGATTGTCATGTTCATTATCAAATAACCAGGCATGTGTACCATCGCCATGCCATTGATCAAACCGAGCACGTAATGAACCCGGCTTCCTGGCTCCGAAGAATGATGCCAAATGACAAAGCTGACGGGATGCTTTGTCCATTCTGTACATGCCTTCAATGGCTTGATCTATAACCGCAGTATCAGCTTCAGTGAGTCGCTGACCATTAATCGTCAGCATTTTATTGAACAGAGTAGCCAGAAACTTGCGGTTGTCAGGCGTATTCTCTAACTGGCAGGGATTAAACCCTGTTGGACGTCCAGGCTTGATGCTGTCATATACCCCACGCATGAAATGAACCATCAATTCCATTCCACGGTCTTTATCGAAAAAGATACGCTTGCCGCCAAACTTCATGCTCTGGAGAATCAGGAAGCCTACTAGTAGAGTTTTACCGCTGCCCATTGCACCATAGACGATAAAATTGCCAACGTCTTTATGATGAAAATTGAAATAATATGGAGAACCAGACAATGTCTCTAATACAGTGACTGCATCACCCCAATGATTGTTTTTTGCTTTACCAAGGGGATAATTATACAGACTTACAAATCCGGACATGTTCAAAGTAGAGATATCTGCTTCTCGACAGATATAGCGAAAATTACCTGGCAATTGCGCCCAGTATGACATTTCACAAGCCACATCTTCGCGCACACAAGCAATATCCACATCCGCGAATCGAGAGACTATATGGCTAATATGCTTGTTTAACTCCTCCTGGCTATCTGCAAAACAAGTAATACTCAAATGATGCTTGCCATATCCTACTTGTCCACTTGCTGTATCATCGAATACATCATCGATTTCTTCAGTTTGAGAAATAGATTCTTCTTTGGATTGCAGCATTTCCATTTGCTGGTCACGTAAACGGCCTTTAGCAACTTGTCTATCGTAAGGGCGGAAGGATTGTATGATATTAAATTCACATTTTAAGCTGCTTATTTCATTCAGGATGCCCTGATATGTGATAGGCGAATAAGCCTTAATGGATAACATAGAAGCAAATTTCTTGCTATTATCCGCTGCTCGGATTTCTATCGTTCCTGATTTACCATTAAAAAATAAGCGTTTTCTCGGTAACGCGGTAGAAGCATCTCTTATTTTTAAAGGTACAGACAAAGAATCAAAATTAATAAGTTGAGATAAAAAAGCCAACGGCTCTGAAAACTTAACGCCTTTATTTTCATAGGTATGCAAAATTTTACAATTATAATCAGATAACGCACTCAAAACTTTTAATGTCGCTTCATTCAGTTCTTTATGACGTTTAGCGAGATATTCCTGTTTCGCTGCCTTATCGAAACGAATGATAAATTGTTTTAAAAAGGCGAATCCTTTATTAATTAATCCTTCTGGATTTTTTGCCATCACAGCAAGATAAAGTTCCGTGTGAAACATTTCAGAGTCATTGATAGCCTGAAAATATTTATCGTTAACAGTTTTAGCAAAGCTATTAGAAAATTCTCCCGTCAGATACTTATTTACTTTTCTTCTTATCTCCCAAAAATAGAAAGCGAATTCAGATGAAAAACTTTTAAATAAATGATTTCTTCGTTTTTTGTAAGCATCCAATGTCTGCACATCTTTCGTAAAATAGTTAAGACCTGACACTTTCATGATCTTGATCAATTTGCCGCTTTTATCCAAAAGAGTATCGTTATCATAATGAGATATGACATTAATATGTATTGATGCTGGTTCTTCACTTTTGATAGCACGATTTAATTTGAATTTAGGCATAGTTCTACCATGGCTCATAACTAGTAGTTTTGCCCCAATACCAGCGATTCAGTATCGGAGGTGTCATGATCAAAGCTTTAGTACGCAGATAAAAAAAATCAGGTTCTTTGATTGATAAACGAACCATTAAGAGGTGAATAACCACAAATAAAGGCACACCCCAAAATGTATGCAAATCAATGCACAGTAGCGTGCAAAACACGACATTGGCAAAAAAGACCCTGACATTGACACCCATAAACATGGGTGAACGAGTCAGACCTAACGCAAGCTGATCAATCTCTTTTTCAACTTCTGGTTTATTCATTGATATAGCCTTAAACACTATGAATAAGAGAAGTGATACCACTCACGATTGATCCTGCACCAAAAATAATGGATATACCCATAATCGTATATCCTAATGCTGACCACTTGAGAAAATGCCCGAGGCAAAGCAAACCAACGATCATTACTGCGATTGTTGCAATCGCTACACCAGTTGCACCATACATGGCATTAGTAATATATAGTAGTCCATCACTAACAGGTGTCTCGCCTCCAGCTAAAACAATGGATGGAAAGAGATTCATGGCTAATAATAAAATCATGTTATTTCTTTTCATTTAAGGATCTCCTATCGATCATGACTTGTTGAGATAGTTCATTAATTAATATTTTTTTAGCTGCATACTCTTCTTGTATCAACACAGCTCGCCAGTCAATTCGCTCTTCCATACGCGATTCGAAGTTTTCATATGCTTCAAACAATATCTCTATACAACGCTGACGATTTTTTAAATTCCTAAAATGTTCCAGACAATACCAGGGTCCACTTCCATAGATGGATTGACAATTTGCACCATCATAAGGACACTGAAGTCCAGAATAAGTGAATACGCATTGATGATTTGGATATCCGCCTGATTTTTCCGATTGCCATCCGCAATAACACTCATCAATACTTATACTCAACGGTATCTTACATGCAGGACAGCGCGGTTTCGTTTTCATGACTGTCCTTTACTTTTGGCTTACGCAATTCACTCAAATACTTGTTAAAATTGGATCCAAAAATGACCCTGATTTTTAAATGCTTTTTCATGTCATCATTTTCAACCCATTCGTTATATTTGTTTGTGATTACATAATGGCATTGTTCAGTTGTTACTCCTGCATTCAAATGTGACAAAATCGGATTTAAAAATTCTTTGATGGGTGGATACGTTGTTCTTACTTTTTCATTGAAAAATTTGAGTATCCTGATTGCTTTCTCTTCAGGTGATAACAATTCGTCATCATCAGAATCGTCGCTAACTATGTTGTTTTCTTTACAAGAATTAATATTTTTTACACTCACACATTCGTCGTTGTTCTGGTTTTTATGCTGGTCGTTTTCATTTTCTTTTTTATTTTCCTTTTCTTTTTCGATTTCATTCTCTTTCTCCTTGCTTGGAAGGGGCTCTGAAGGTACTACCAAGTCACTACCTTGCTTTTCTTTTGATTTAATATGAAATGGCTGTGAATAGATATTCAGGAATTCATTGAGAAATGGTAAATCCGGCAAAGCATGGAAAAGGTCATTGACACCCTTAACACGATTATCTTGAGGTTTGAGTTCAATATCGATTTGCTCAAAAGCCATATCATGCACCCAGATATATTCGGATTGTTTGTCATAAGTGCAATAATTAATGTCTTCCAATTGTTTCAATGTGGTAATGACTTCTTCATATGGGATTCCTGTCTCATGCGCGATAAATGCAATCGGCAAGTAATAAATCCCTATCATGCAAGCGTGTGGATTTGTTGACAGATAAAATGCAAGAAATTGTGCTTTGATGCCCAAGCGTTTTAATTGTTTTCCACGATCGTTGATCCAGATTTGTGGTGAGACTTTGGCAAAATTTCTCATCATCGCACTGCTTCCTGTTGCATCAAAGGAGGATCGCAATAGTAACAGAGTGACACATATAGTCAACAATTAAATGACCCTATATGTGTCATTGAATGCGTTTGCCACATAATGTAACATCGCGGTACATTAATAGTTATATAGCCTTACAATTGGACATTGTATGAATACGTGGACTGGACGACTAAAATCGAAAATGAAGGAATTGGGTTTAACACAGGAAGAACTGGCGCGAAAACTCGGTGTGACACGCAGTGCGGTTGCTCATTATGTACAGGGCACCAGGCAACCTCCTTTAAAACAAATGGTCAAGCTTGCTGGGGTTTTGAAAGTTGACCCATCCTGGCTACAATTTGGGAAAGCTCAAGACACTGCAACATCAGCAAAGCAGCAATCTCGGAAAGCATTAAATCGGATTCCCGTTTTAGAATGGCAGCAAGCCGTAAACTATAACCCCGAAGATTCACATGAGAAGACACTGGAATATTTCAGTTGTATCGATACTGAATGTTATGCCCTGCAGATAAAAGGTGATTCCATGGTTTCGTCTTTGACGCAAAGTGTGAGCTTCAATCCGGGAAGTTATGTCATTGTTGATCCGAATAAGCAACCCGAACATGGGAGCTTCGTCATATCAACAGCAAGCACTAAGAAGGATACCATCCTGAGACAGTATGTTGAGGAAGGCGGTGTCGTGTATTTAAAGCCTTTAAATCCGCAATATCCTTTGATACAAATGGAAAGAAGTACAAAGATTCTGGGTGTTGTTATTGCAAATATTCAATTGACTTAAAAACATCATACCAGTAGACCTGCTATAATAACTATAAGATCAGTAGTTAGGTATGAGTAAACATGAGAATATATCTTCTTGATTCTGCTGGATATCAGCCAATACCTCTAGATTATGACGTCCTTTATAACCCAGAGACCCAACCGTGGTATCCTTTCATACTATTTAAAGAATTTTAAAACCTCGAAACTGTGAAAAATAAAATCTGTTTTTTTATCTTATACGTAGAGGTATTTTATGAGAATTTTTTTGCTTGATACATCCTTTGTAGTAACTCATACATTCGATGGGTTCTATATAACACTTGATGGTGAAAATAGCGACGCACCTTGGAAATCAGTACATCCCGTACAAGACTTGTGATCAAAATATACATTTTTTATTATAATAACCTGTATAGTCGTCCTATACATGACCTTCTAATAATTGTCTCTCGCATTCGAATAATCGATACTCACAATCCCCTCTTAACAAATTCAACGCCTCCATAAGATTGGCTATTAACGTCAGAAAATGGCCGATGTAAATGATATCATCCTTATGCTCAAATGAAGCTGAAGCCACAGCACTGCCAATCGCCTGTAATCCATGTAATAAACCCATAAGCGCATTATCTGCATGGACCATCATCAAACTGATTTCACCAGCACTAAAATCATTTTCAACATCAGACAGCTTTGGCTGTTTTAGAATATGAAAAAGCTCGGTAAATGAATTATGGACGTGTATGGTTTCATCATTTGAATGTGCTTCCATGATTACCTATTCCTTACTTGATAAATTAGACTTAATAAACCACGCTCATTGCTGAGTAGCAGATAACAAAAACCTATAAAAAGAGTTAATAGTGATATATTCAATAAAGCATTATCTAATCCAAGCCATTGAATTGCCTGCCCGCTCAGATAACTACCGAGCGCCTGTCCTGCCGCAAAAAACACACAATATATTCCGATTAACCGTGAGCGAATATGCCTGGGAAATTCTGATTGCAATACGCCGTTAAATACGGATACAGATAACGACCAGGAAAGACCAAAAACTAACATCAAGGCAAAATAGAGATAAAATGCCTTAAACGTCACAAAGAGTAACATTACCAGTCCCGCTAATATCATGGATATGGTGGTCAGTTGTGAATCACTTAAATGTTTTCTGAAGTAATAGATACAGTAAGCATTTAATACAGCACCAATACCCGCAGCACTGGTCAATATTCCTAAATCTTTATCTGTCATGTGGTGATAAACAATGATGATATATGGCAGTGTTGCCCAGAGACAGGAAGCAAGAACGAAATACAAGAATGACTTTATAAATATAAATTTCAAGGCTGGATAATCATAAAGAAAATCAGTCGATTCTTTGAATCCAGTCTTAATAGCAGTAAATCTTAAGTTTTTATTAACGTTATCGTTTTCTACTTTATAGTTGAATACGGCAATCACTCCAAGAAATGATATTCCATTCAACGCAAATAAACATGCCGGACCTAATTCAGAGAAATAATACCCAGCGATAGCGGGGCCAATACAGCGTGAGAGATTAAAACTAAGATTATTTAATGCAGCCGCTTGTTTGATATCCTGTGCAGGAACCAGTGTCGATGATAACGCCTGCCAGGCTGGCTGATTAAATGCGAGACCAATATTTAATAAAAAAGTCATGGTTAGCAACAATATGTCATTCATACCGCCCAGATAAGTTACCAATGCCATGCTGAAAGCCAGGACTGACATTGCGATTTGAGCATAAATCACCAGTGTTTTTCGACTAATCAAATCTGCGATCACACCAGCAGGAATAGCAAACAGGAAAATTGGCAACATGGATGCTGTTTGAACAAGCGCAATCAGTGTTGATGAGGTAGTTAACTTGGTCATCAATAGAGAGCTGGTTACTGTATGTGCCCAGGTTCCGATATTTGAAAACAGTGTCACAATCCAGACTGCACGATAAACTGAGCTTTTAAGTGGTGAATAAAACATATTCTTTCAATACCTTATCATTCCCAAACAACATTCTCATCAAACCACCGAGAAAGTGTGGTGATTTTCTCACACATTTCATTTTCATTACCACTGACCAGCAAGAAATTGGCTATTTCATCATTACTCATCTGCATTTTTTTATAGTCCCGTCCATGCTTTCCTCTGACCTGGTATTTAATCACTCCAGGCTTATCACAAACTGCGGGAAATGAAATGAGTTTGGCTTCCTTGGGTGGGATTAACAACCTTCCTGCAATTGGATGACAGTTTTGCTTGTTCAGTTTTATATAGCCGCTGCTCAAGCCACATTCCGCTTTGATATATTCCATCTTGATGTCTATCCCCTGCTGAAGCCTGACTTCATCATTGATTCCATTACCACCAATTCGGCAAGCAACCTCACATAGAGAAATTTTATTTTGTTTGTCTACAAATACTTCAACATGAAACAATGAATTTTTATGCAAAGGAAAAACTTTCGTTAATATATGCGAAGTAAATCTGATCAAATCATTTCGCAACGGATTCTGGAAATCCAGGGTATAACTTCCCAGATACGAACCGCCTACGAAGGACAAGCAAGTATTGACATATCTGGAAACACTCATGACTTCAATTTGATTATTCAATTGCACCCCATCAATATGATAAATGGTTGCATCCAGGTATTCTTCTGCCAATAAATCAGGATAGCGACTGGTATTACTAATCAAGCCTGCATTCAATATTTTAATTAATTCGCTCTGATCAGAAATAAGGAGGGTATTTAATGACCCTCTACCTAGGATGGGTTTAATAATAATCGGATAGCCAACCTCATCAATAAACTCCAGTAGATCTATTGTATGCTTAATGCGTCTAAATTGTGGTATATTTATATTCGATTGTGTCGCCAACTCTTTCATTGCGATTTTATCTCGAAACTGAATGGCGTCAGAATACTTCATCCCATCCATCATCAGTTTTTCTTTTACCCTGCTAACACGGAGAATATCTGCTTCGGTCATGGGAATTATATTTTTCACTTTGTATTTACGAGCGTAATCAAGCAATCTCACTTCGACAGTATCATTATTCGGGTAATCGTCAAAATACTCGACCCGATTAAAGACATCGCCTAGTTGATTGTTAAGCTCTTCAATATGGGTTTCTGATTTTGAAGTAAACAAAGTGATATCACAGTCTCGCAATGCGTCCCACTGTTCTTTTGATGTGGAAGTAATCAGCTTCTCTGGAGCAAGCAATATAATCATGTTTTTCCTTATTCAGACATACTCATAACATTCTGGTATTCAAAAAATGGTGAGCAATTGGCAATTGAAACTGGTCTATGAGCCTGACATGAAGTAATAAAATCCGTAGCAATCTGTTTAGCTACTTTATATGTATGCTTGACGTTCAACTCCAATACACTTGTGAAAAAATACGTTCCACTAGTCAAATTACCTATCGCATACAGATTTCTTTCAGGGATACCATCTGATCTGATAACTCTGGACGTATCAAAATCAACATCCATACCTCCGAATTTATGCGGTTTTATTAAACCTTTACCAAGCATATTTGTTATTAATAATGATTGAATACAATTCAAATCATCTGAATAGCCAGTTGCATCAATGACATAATCAAATTCAAATGCTGATGAATTATTCTGCACAATGAATTTATCTGATTTTATGCTTATTGATTTAAAATCCTTGATCATGGAAAGTTGCCTGGATACAAACAGATTATAGATTTTCCTGGCATTCTTGAATGGTATGCTGACTCTATTGGCCATGAACCAGCTTTTGTATTCACAATCAAACAAATCCTTGTCTCTGTCGCTCAGTTCATTCCAGGCCTGTTCAATCACTTGATTAAATGCTATTAGCACTGATTGCCATGCAATTTTTTTCATTGATTTATATGTTTTAAATTCATTTTCAAAATGAGATTTAGGTTCTCTTGGCTTACTTAGCCAGTCACTAATCAATGTTTTTTCATTGCAAAGTAAATTCACTTCTTTAGTTAATAACTTGATAATTTGCCTTAAACCCAGATCCCGATTTTTCGCAGACACATATTCCTGTATTGCCCTTGAAGTTAATATTTTCAGTTCATGACTACGATACGGTGATCTAACTGCTGGTAGCCAACCACTTCGCGATATAAAGGCCATGTTTCCCTTATGCCCTCTATGATGCAAAGCGATTGCTGCATCAATAGCACTCAACCGTGACCCCAAAATCCCTACCGATGCACTGGAAGATATATTAACCAAATTTTGCGTTGGATAAGGAGAATGATAAAATTTCTCACTGCTCAGATGACAACCAAATTTCTGCGCTGGCAAATTGCCCAAGGTTAAAATGACAATATCAGAATGTAATTTCCAGCCATTTCTGGTTCCGATTTGATAATTATTATTATGTTTATCAATAGACATGACTTCATCAAAAATAATGCTTACTTTTAATTTATGGTTTCTAGCATAAATAATTGCGTTCTGAATAGTATCAGCGCAGTACATTCCAAATAATGCGCGTGGCAAGAAAGCTTCCTTTCCCTTGCTTATTGTTATTCCCGGGAATGCCACATGCCATTTCTTCTTATTCTTTGTAAGCCAATCCATGAAATCATCATATTTGTGATAAATAAGTGACATGGTTTCAGCATTACGATTTAACAAATTGACATGGTCATCCAGGGCATAGGCAACTCCATGAGCAAGACTGGATGTTTTTTCAAAAACCAGAATTTCGAAATGTTCAGCAATATTGTCATGAATAAGTTGCTGAACCAAATGGTGTAACTGTGCCGCTCCGACTGCACCGCAGCCAACTATTGTGATTATTTTTTTCATGTGACATCCAGATCAAATAAACTGCACTTCCTGAATAGCCGTTTCAGCATTAAAAATCGCGGCTTCTACCGTTTCGCCTATAGCGAGGATGTATCCTTGACGTGAATCAGATGATTTTAACAAGCCAAATTCATCACCTGGTTTGGCTTTACAGCTAACCCTATAAACACCTGGAAGTTTTTTTGCTGATTCAAGGTTGTTGATTTGCTGTAGTTTCATATTTTCGTAGGCAAAAAATCGAATGGAAGCAGAATTTGCCTTCGGTGTTCTGACTGGCATGGGCAAATCTAATATTTTGCAAATTGTCTCCGACATCTGGTCTATGCCGCTGACCATTTCTGTCATTTCCCAAATCTGATCACCGCCTATGCGAGTCTGAGATTCAATAATCTTTGGACCTTGTTTGGATATCTTGATTTCGGTATGAGTTGGCCCTGTTTTTTGCTTTATCACGTTCAAAAAGCTAATAACCAGATGTGTTATTTTGTCTTTTATTATTGAATCGAGTCTGGCAGGTACCTGGTGACCTGTTTCTATAAAATTAGGATAACCAGTCGTTACTTTCTCGGTAATCATTGCTATTTCATGATTACCATCTAAAGAAAGCGTTTCAACGCTATATTCATCACCCTCTATATATTCTTCTGCGATAACTGGATAGACGCCAACATCTGTCGTCCACTTCCATGCTGACTCTATGTCGTCAGATTTACTGATGAATGATATGCCTCGACTACCTGCGCTTGCTGATGGCTTGATGATTATCGGGTTAAAATTTACTTCGGCAAAAAATTCTCTTACATCATCAACAGTATTACAGAGTTTGAATTTAACAGTCCCCAGATCTACTTCCTGTAGCAATGCACGCATTTTTAATTTATCTCGGGTCGTCTCAATTGGAAAAATATCATTTGACGGCAAACCCAATTCTCTGGAGCAAATTGCTGCGGGTAACATACCATACTCAGCAAATGAGATAATGGCATCAAATGGATCCAGTTGATGAAGCACTTTGGCAATCTGCACTACTTCATCCAGTTTTTTATAATCCATCACAACCAGTTTTTTGGATGATCGTGTCTGTTCATCTGTTACCAAATCTGGTTTCTGAATTACGGAAAAGCTGACGCCAAGATGTTTAAATTTATTAATTGTGTGATCGCGACCACCGATCATTAGGACGTGTTTCATGTAAAATCCTTCTAATTAAGCAGGGCTGAACTTGTCAGCGGCAAATACACCCATTCCTCGTTTGTAGCTGCATGAATACATTTTTATAATAAATATTTATTAAAATATATAGAACTTGTATAGGCCGTGCATTTTACGTATAGTGTGCGAACTGTCAATAAGTAATTTGATTAATTGATGAAATGGATATGAACAATACAAAGATTGGGAAAATATTAAATCAACTGCTATCAGAGCAGAATTTACGCGTAGCGGAGCTGGCACGAAGAGTGCAACTTCCTCAACCAACGGTACAAAGAATAGTTGCTGGTGTTTGCGCGAATCCACAAACCTCCAGTCTCAAACCTATTGCGGATTACTTTTCCATTACAGTAGATCAGCTAAAAGGACTGGATCCGATACCAAGACTAGACAAAATCCAGAAACTACCTTTGATTTCATGGCAGGAAGCTGTGCACTGGAATACTAAATTAACAGCCAGTACAGATGAACACGTGATAGCTGATCTTCCATTAAGCAAACATGCATATGCTCTCAGGATTCACGATGGAGCCATGGAACCAGTATTTCCATGCGATTCTATCCTGATTGTCGATCCAGATGTGAAGCCGAAAGATCGTAGTTATGTCATTTCACTCATGCATAATGCTGATATCCCTATTTTCAGACAGATGGTCATCAATGGCCCAGACAAATATTTAAAACCATTGAGCCCGGATACTGAGATATATAAAATGCTGCGTCTTGGAAATGCAGATAACATCCTGGCCACCGTTGTTCAGGCAAGATGGAATTATACAGGTTGAGGAGGAGCCGCAATAATGAATATGAAAATATCAGCCATCGTTGATTACATTTCTTTTCTCGTAAAGAAATATGGCGAAATCCAGCATGTGCAAATGAAAAACACCTTCCGAGTTGCAAGTATCAAGACCACGGCAACTGGTACTAAAATTATTTTTCAGGTCATAGGTAAATCCACCTTTATGGAATGCACTCCTGCAGAAATTCTTTCAAATGATGCGTTTATCGAAAGGTTTTCAAAAAAAGACATACAGAAAATCACGTATGCTCATGCACAGGATGAAAATCTGAAAACTACACAACAACCAGCCACCGACCTCAAACTCGTACGCCAGGAATACAACATGGCTAATGGTAAAACCAGCTTTGTTTTACGTGATAAAGATGGGAATACATCAGAGAAAACAGCAACAGAAATTGCACTGGATAAGAAAATTATAAAGAAATTGAGTCAGCAGGAAGCTTTAAATATTGGATATGTTGCCGGATATGAACATTCGCAGAATGATGCTGGTAATTAAATAATAAAAATAGTGGATGGATATACTAAATGAATTCGCAGTATAAATGCCTGACACCACTCGCCATGTTTTACATGACGATCAAACTGGTAACCGTTTTATTGATTTATAAAATCGTCAGTATTGGAACAATCAGCGTTACAGCCGCGACTGTTATTATTCCGTTATGGTTTCTGACTGGCGATGTCATAGCAGAAGTTTATGGTTATGAAGTTTCAAAGCAAGTCATTTGGGCAGCACTGATATGTCAATTTATCTTTGCTTTCATTTGTACCATGCTAATCAATCTGCCCTCCCCTGCTAACTGGGCACACCAAGGGGCTTATGATCAGGTACTTGGCAATCTCCCACGCGTGGTATCTGCCAGTTTTATTGCTATCGTCTGCGGTGCATTTGTTAATGCCTACACAGTGGCAAAATGGAAAGTCTTGTTGAAAGGAAGATTGTTTTGGTTACGCAGCCTGGGAGCATCCATTATAGGCGAAGCAGTATTTGTCATTATTTCATTATCCATGGAGTTTATTGGTGTTGTCCCATTGAAAACACTGGTGCAGCTAATCTGTATTTCATTCTTAATGAAAATCGCACTCAACCCAATTCTCGTTATTCCTTCTTCTATTTTGGCTGCATTTATCAAGAAAATAGAAAAGGTTGATGTCTACGATTACAACCTGGAATTTAACCCATTAAAGATCAGGCTAGGAAAATCAGCAAACGATACAGTTATAAATACAAATTAAAAGGTACAGATCATGATTATTACAAAACTATACACAGGCGAAGATGGCAAGTCTCATTTCATGGATGTTGAATGCGGGCATGAAACGCTTCAACCATTAGGTTGGTATTCTAAAAAATTTCCTTCATCAGGCATTATGTTCCGTGATTTCGAACCTGGATTGGTATTCGAAATGCATAATGCGCCGCAGCCTCAGTATATTATTTATCTGGAAGGTGAAGTGGAAGTTACTACCAGTGGCGGCGAAACGAGGAGATTTAAGCCTGGGAATGTGTTATTTGCGACTGATACGACTGGTGAGGGGCATATTTCAAAGATGCTTACGAAGGGACGGTCGGTGATTGTTACGACGGAATAATGATATTATCATCAGAATAATAACCCAAGATTTGGAAATTTAGCATGTCAATACAACTCGCTAGAGAACAAATATTAAAATTCTTGAATTCTGACACGAACGAAGTTATTGCGATCAAAGGTAATTGGGGTACAGGTAAAACATTTATTTGGAATGAACTTTTATCAGAAGCTAAGGATTCTAATCAAATTGCTCTTGATACTTATTCCTACGTATCGTTATTTGGCCTAAATTCCATTGAAATTATTCGAAACAGGATATTTGAGAACCAAATTTCAAAAGAGTTAATTGGCAAATCATTATCAGATAATATATCTGAAAATACAATTCCAAAAGCATTTCACTGGCTCAAAAAAACACCTACAGCAATAACTAATCTAATCTCGAAAATTGTTAACAAAAAGGTATTCGGCTCAGATGATTTCATTCCTTTTTCATATTCATTACTCTATTTGTTTGTCAATAAATCAATCATTTGTTTTGATGATATTGAGCGTAAAGGAAAAAACATTACACAGAATGATATACTGGGGTTAGTATCCGATTTAAAATATCAAAAAAATTGTAAATTAGTGTTAATTTTTAATGATGCAGCCTTCAGTGATGAAGATAAAAAAAATTACGAAGAACTACGTGAAAAAGTAATAGACAAAGAAATTCATTTTGATCCAACCACTGATGAATGCATAAGCATTGCATACAAAAGCATTAATGATAAAACCAATTTCAATACAATTACAGATTTATGCAATAAATTAAAAATAAATAATATAAGAATCATTTTTAAAATTATCCAACTAGCTAACGATTTAATTAAACCACTAGAAGACTACCCAGATACGATAAAGTATCAGGCTCTTTGTTCTTTAGTCTTATATACATACTGTTATTATTACAATAAGGGTGATTTTTTACCAAATTTCGAACAACTGAAAACAATCAACTATACTTACCTTAATGATCCTGAAAAAAAAGATAAAGCAAAGTGGGTATCTACATTAATAGATTACGGCTACACAAACACTGATAGTTTTGATTTAGTTATACATAATGGCGTGAAATACGGATATTTTGATAAAACCGAATTACTTTCACAAGCTGATATTCTCAAAGATCAAATAACAAAGTCAGATGCTCAGGGAGCATTCCATAAAGCTTGGCAATTATTCCATGGCAGCTTTAAAGATAATAATGATGAAGTTATTAATGCTCTATACAATGCATTTAAAAATAATTGTGAAAATTTATCTATTATAGACTTGGATTCTACAGTCAAAATATTGAGACAACTAAATGAGTCCGATAAGGCGAATGCACTAATAGGCGTTTATTTTAATAAGAACGAACAAAGGTTATTAAAAAATAGTAGCAATATATCTATTCAATTATCTGGTCCTCTTGATACAAAAATATCAGATTCAATAAGTTCTTTACTTGAAAAGAATAAAGATTATAAAAAAATTGAAGATATCTTCATAACCGCAGGCACCAAAGAATCTTTTAGCAGAGAAGATGAATTAAGAATTAAAAACACATCTGAAGATGATATTTATGGGCTACTTAAGAATTTAGAAGATAAAGAACTACATCACTCAATTAAAATTGGACTCATAATCATACCCGAGAAAATAAAAAATGTTTTGATAAGAATTAGTAGAGAAAATATATTAAATCAACTGAGGGTCGATCAGTATATTAAATAAATTGAAGAGATAAGAATTCCATTGTCACCAACTAAATCTCAACCTCATATCCTACGTCCACGTTACATCCAGGATGCCCGCCTAAAATACCCCAATTTTCTCTGCTACTCTCTCTTATCACTATTTTGACATGATCTTTAGGAATACCAAGAGCACTTAAATTTTGTACTATACAAGAATACAACTCACGCTTGGCATCAAGACTACGGCCAGTAAAACAGTCAATACTAATAAGCGTATAAAGTTCAGGATTAGTGTTTATTGGAGTAGTGAAGCGATGAGGTTCATGCACTAAAAGACGTACGTTAATAGCATGATCCGTAACTTTGAATGCATCTATCAGCGCGGTATGAACAGCTTGCATCAACGCAGCTTCATGCTCGAATGTGTATTTTTTCCCGATTTCAATTAATACCATAGGCATAATTATTTACCTTTTACTTATTAGAAGATACATTACGAACAAATATCAAGTTCTTGTCAAAATCAAAATAAACTAAATTCTCACTATAAAAATTCGAACCAATTAAACCGTCAAATTGAGCATACGAGGGTAGCTTTATAACCTTAAACCATGTATTAGGTAAACGAATATTGTTTACTGTTGCGAATTGCATTGCTTTTATGCTTATACAATCCTTTTTCTTACTATATGGCGCATCGCCTGGGCATGACGATAACTTATCATTTGATGATTTTCGTATAACCGATGGAATTGCACCTGTATCCCAGCTAATAGTTCTCAATTCACCATTTATGTAAAGATGCGTATTGAGATGATCTGTAAAAGGAATAGATATCCATTTACTAACGTCATAATTAATTGGACTCTCACCCCGCTTTACAAGAATTGCTTTTGAATTGGGGTAATCAAGAAGTAAGTTAAATTTTGATAATAAAGAAAACCCAATCACACCATTTTTCGATGCTTCATTTTCTTTCAGATCTTCATCATTGCCACCCCAGAGTTTAGACATCATTGTGCCTTTTACATTTTTCAGCACAAATGAACCTATATTTATTTCTGGGATAATGAATACTTTCTCACAATACCTTCCATCAACCGCATTAAAGCATTCATATTTCCCAGTGAATTTGACATTAAGATTTTTGAGTGCATATGGACTTAAAGTGACTTCCGATTTCTTTGCACCTGTATCTAATAGAATTGGTAACTTTTTACCTTGAATGGTGATTACAGTTGAGGGTCCTCCATACGGAGCTGGATTCCCAAAGTCAAATTGCAAAGGTATAGATGTTTGAGTTGGCTGAGCAAATGTAATTTGGCTTAATAAAATTACTGGCAATGTTGTAATATATTTTTTAATTGTCATTTTTCTATTCTTATTCATTAAGTGGTGGCTATTTTAGACTCTTTGTTATGCTTTTCCAGCTCTATTCTAATCCATGTATTTCGTACTACTCAGCATTAATTTCTTATTGACATAATCGACCCAATTAGTATCATACATGACACATATAGTGTCATAAATAAATGGAGATTTTATGTTGATCCTCACAAGAAGAATAAATGAATCAATCCTCATCGGCGATAACATCGTAGTAAAAATCAATGCAATCAAAAAACAATGTGTGAAACTTGCATTTACTGCGCCAAGAGATGTCAGCATCATGAGATCCGAATTACTAGAACAAACACCCAAACAAATTGAATCATAAGCAGGTAATGCAATGGGCTCACCAAGATACATCAGACTCAAGGATGCGCCCTCTTATCTTGCTATGGATAGAAACCGATTTAATAAAATGGTCAGGCCAAAACTAATCGAAATACCACTTGGAGATCGAGCTATTGCTTTCGACCGACTTGATCTTGATGCGTGGGCTGATCATCATAAGCAGTGTAACGGACGCCCTGCGCAAAGGAGTAGCGTATGGGACATAAAAGAATGCCGGGACTCATCTTACGTGGTGGGATCTGGCACATCAACAAAAAAGTTGACGGACGAAGAATTTGCGAAAGTACTGGAACGAGCTGCCTCGAAACTGCTGAGAAACACTTAGTTTACAGACTTGAGTCGATTCGACAAGCAAAGGTGTACGGTGTAAGACCAAAACGTACATTCAGGGATGCCACCGTTAAATTTATTAAGGAGAATGCTCATAAAGCGAGTCTTTATGATGACATTTGTACGATTAAAAAACTGGATCCTTTTATTGGGAAACTTAGTTTGGAAGCAGTGCATATGGGAAGCCTGCAATCATTTATAGATGCAAGGAAACAGCAAGGTATAAAATTACGAACGATTAATTATGGCTTGCAACTCGTTCGTCATATACTCAATCTTGCTGCAGGAGAATGGCTGGATGAATACGGTCTAACCTGGCTTGCATCAGCTCCCAAAATTAAACTGCTAACAGAAACGGATAAACGCAATCCTTATCCTCTGAGTTGGGAAGAGCAGGAACGTTTATTTCGTGAATTACCTCCACATCTAGAGAAAATGGCTTTGTTCGCTGTTAACACTGGATGCAGAGATACTGAAATTTGCAGCTTACGATGGAATTGGGAAATTCCAATTCTCGGTCTCGATTATTCGGTATTTATTATTCCGAAAGAAATTGTAAAAAATCGTGAAGATCGATTGGTTGTTTTAAATCGAATTGCAAAATCAGTCATTGATGAACTAAGAGGCCAGCATCCAGAGTTTGTATTTAGTTATAATGGCAAACCTCAGAAGCGTATGCTGCGTACAGCGTGGAAAAAAGCACGCATTCGCGCTGGATTGCCACAAGTTCGAGTCCATGATCTGAAACACACTTTCGGCCGCAGATTGCGTGCAGCAGGTGTGTGCTTTGAAGACAGACAGGATTTACTCGGCCACAAGAGTGAGCGTATTACTACTCATTACTCGGCAGCTGAGTTATCCAATCTTATCGAAGCCGCGAATAAAGTATGTGATGGACAGAGCGGTCCTGTGTTGGTTTTACTGAAAAAGAGGGCTGCGAGTCGCGCAAAAGTCGCGCAAGGGTTTTGAATCGATTTGGCTCTTCCCCATATAAGGGGGCATTTTAACTAAAAATAAATTACCTTACTTGTTGAATGGACAAGTAAAAGGAAGTTAAAAATGCCCCGCACGAATCTTATCGTGAATTTGCCAGGGTTTAC
>Ga0209581_1001901_pt1 | contig 22205 bp, 20 predicted proteins | sample Coa_R2_FD_187160 | JGI IMG/M metagenome (GOLD analysis project Ga0209581, IMG submission 187160) | Surface soil microbial communities from Centralia Pennsylvania, which are recovering from an underground coalmine fire - Coalmine... | ecosystem: Environmental > Terrestrial > Soil > Unclassified ...
AACAGCCGCTCAACGTCACCATCCGGCTTTACTCGCCCTGGCCGTACCTGATCCTGGGACACAGCTACGACGTGCGGCCCCGCTACGTTCTCTACGGCGGCCTTTTGTTTCAACCGCTGAATTTGGACCTGCTCGAGGCCTACCGCATCGGCGACCTGCGCGTCCGCCATTTTTTTGAATATTTCGTCCAGGAGCAAATTTATCTGAAACATCCCGACGTCATTGTTCTGACAAATATCCTGCCGGATCCCATCAACACTTACCTCGCTCCTTATCGCGACAGGATCGTGGACGAAGTGAACGGGAAGAAAATCTGGACGCTGGAGGACCTGGCAAAGGCTTTTGCCGAAGCGCCCGAGCAGGTGGTTATCCGGATGATCGGGGAAGGGCCGCCGCTGGTTCTTGATCGCAAGCAAGTGGAGGCCGCGCGCGAACGGATCATGGCACGTTACAACGTTACCAAGGAACAAAATCTCGAAGAACAGCCGGCTGCAAAGGAACCGGCCCAGGCAAACAGGATCTGAAGATGCGACGACAATCCCTCATCGCTTTTGCCGCTGCGCTGATCGCGGTCAGCCCCACGTTGGCCAAAAAGGAGTCCGTTGTTTCAATACCGGGCAAACAAAAACAGCTGGCCCTGGTCCGGGTGAATGTGACCGGTCAATCGTATGATTATTTCAGGCCATGGCAAAAGAGAGCGCCGTTTTCCAAACGCGCGCTGGGAGCGGTCTTACCCAAGGGCCGTGTGCTTGTTACAGCCGACCTGGTTGCCAACCAGAACTACGTCGAACTGGAGCGCGCAGAGTCCGGCGAAAAAACTGCCGCCAACGTTCAGGTGATCGACTACGAAGCCAACCTCGCGCTGCTCGAGCCCGCTGAACAACGATTTCTCGATGGCATAACTCCTCTGGAAATTACTAATGATACAGTCGTCGGCGACCGGGTCGCTGCATGGCAACTGGAGCCGACTGGCGCCCTGCTCGCCACGGAAGGCCTGGTGACCACCGTCCAGGTGATGCCCTACCCCCTCGATGTAGGAAGCTTTCTCGCCTATCGCATCAGCATCCCCATGCAGTATCGCGAGAACAGTTACACCGTCCCCATCGTCAAAAAGAACAAGCTGGCCGGGCTTCTCCTCCGTTATGACTCGCGCTCTCAGCTGCTGGACGCCATCCCGGCGCCTGTCATCACTCACTTTCTTAAAGATGCCGAAGGCCCGCGTTACCACGGTTTCCCCTCGGCCGGTTTCTCGTTTTTCCCGACGCGTGACCCAGAGCTGCGCAAATATGCCAGAGCAACCGGCAAAGGGGGGGTTTATGTTACTCATGTGGAACCCGACATGCCAGCCATGAAAGCCGGTTTACAGGTGGGCGACATCGTCACAGCCGTTGCCAACCACGAAATCGATCAAAACGGCAACTATGTGGACCCGCTGTATGGCAAGATAGAATTTACAAACTTGCTGACCGCTCACGCTTACGTGGGCGACGTGGTTCCTTTCCGGATTGAACGAAACGGCGGGCCCATGCAGCTAAACGTGACTGTCGATCATCGCGACGCCAGGGATTACATCAGTCCACCCTACAGCTTCGATGAACCGCCACGATACTACGTTCTTGGCGGGCTCATCTTCCAGGAACTGTCGCGGCAATACCTCAAAGAATGGGGACCTAACTGGCAACGAGAAGCGCCGCAACGGCTCGTTTACTTCGATCGGTTCCAGTCGGAACTCTTCCCGGACAGACACCGGCGTATCGTGATTCTCAGCCAGGTGCTGCCCGCTAACAGCACCATTGGCTACGATGAACTCGCTTACCTCACCGTTACCAAGGTGAACGGAAAAGAGATCAAATCCCTCGATGACCTTGCTGGGGCGGTGAAGCAGCCACTGCCTGGCGGCTTTATCAAGATCGAGACCCAGGAAGATCCGAAACAAATCGAACTGGATGCCGCACAGGTTGCCGCCGAAGCGCCCGTGCTCCAGGAAAACTACGGGATTTCTTCGCTGCAACGCTTGCGGTGACCTCGCTCCGATCTGCGTGTTGTCCCTTTCAAGCGCGCCTTTGTGCCCGATAATTTCATTGCGAGTAAAGTGTGCCCCGATGGCGTGACGAGACAAACCCGGCAGGAAGTCATCGGAAGCATGATGAGCTCATTCTCGAAATACAGTGCGGTTGGCTTCGTCGATTGGCCATAGACATGGCGTGACTTTGGGTTTGGCAGAGGAAACAGATTCCTTGGCAAATCGATGCTTGCTGTTGCCCACTCAATCTCGGATCACAGCGCCCGCCATCCGATGCCGCACGCGACTGCGGTTCATGCAAAAATATACTGGTACCTTGACCACCTTCACGTCCCCGGGGCTGGAATCTCCACCGCCGCCGGGCTGCCGCTGCCGCCTGATCCAACATCTGGTGACCGGTGCTTCGACAAACGTTGACCGATGCTACAGTTTCATCAGCACGAAGATGGCATATAAAAACGCCTGCTCCAGTCCAATGCCGCTGCCGTGCGGCGAGTGGATATTCCGGATACGGTGCATACAGCGCGCGCTGCTTTGCCTGTTTGCCAACTGAGTCGCTGTTGCCATGAGCAACGACAGTGAGTCCGGCAATAAATGTCAATACGCTAAAAGGTTTCATCGTCGAACTAGAGCAAGGTAAGGGACCGGCAAATGCGAGTGGGTAGCGCGTCGCTCGGAGCAAAAGTGTGGAAGTCATCTCAGAAGTGGGGCGTACAGGCGTTCGCCGGCCTGCTCCCGAAAGCCATTCGGAGTTCGCTCCATGGCCTGCTTACGTCTCTGCGTCACGAAGTTATTGCTTTTCTGAAATGTAGAGTTCTCCGCGCGCGTAGTCGAATCTCACCACTGCGGACTGCCAGAGGGGGACGCCGAGGCTGCCATCTGCATAATCGGACTCGAATGCTCCGACTCCGGTAGTCAGCGCGACTTTAACATTGTGATAGCTGCGGCTCCCCACCTCCAAAGCAGAAATATTCACCTCATGGCCCATTACAATGCCCCCAGTCCCCGTTCCGATTTGCTGTTGCTGTGCGCCCTCCAGTAACTGCTTGCCCTCGGTCGATTTTAGGAACTTGCCCCCAATCAACGCCGCGAAATGTCGAGTTCCAAAATCGACGATCAGACGAAGCCGCACTGGGGCGCTATCTGGTCTTGCGCGCAAGGTGACGTTTGCGATAGGAACGCGGTTCACGATTTCGATGGGGATGCGATTGCCAGAAACTTGGGGTGCGCCAGATCCGAAATATAAGTGTCGTTGCGGATAGTCGATCGTCACAACTTGATTAGCGAAAATAGGTTCTCCGAGGAGAAGATCGACAGGGAACCCTGCGGATCGGGCCAGAGGCCCAAGGTCAAGCGCGAACCCACCGGTGTGGTTAAGATGAATCGGCCCGAACGTCAAATCGGCGAACACGACGGGGAAGAGCGACTGCGGACCACTCCCTCCTCCAACAGCAGATTGCTCGGATGAGGCGAGCGAGATATTTAGTCGCTTAGCAGCCCCTCGGTCCAAAATTAGACCGCCTGTTCCGCTGTCGAGCACAGCGCTCACAGTTGTGCTGTTCAGGCATGCAGAGACGTGGATTAAATTGTCATTCAGTTGGAACTCTATCGATCGTTGCCTTTCGCCGCGCGACGAGGGCAGGGTTAGGTCTTCCTCCGCGTAAACACCGATTCCATTCATCGCACATACGATTAGAAGCAGCGTCCTCCTAAGCCTAAGGAAGAAGTAGGCGAAGATTCGTAAAAAAGCGAAGCTCTCCGTTCCACTGAAGATGTGAATTTATCTGGTAAATCATTTACGCAAAGGGAGAAATCGGAACTTTCAATGATCGGCAGACGAGTCAGCGCCGTCCGTCGCGCGCGGTTTCGCCAAAAACCGTTCCACCTCGCGGTCGTAAGTCTCAAAAGGATCGCCCATGACGAGGCAATCGCGGCTATCGCACGCGATCGAGTCCCAGTTGATCACGTACGGGAGATTGCTGTTCTGGAAAAAAGCTACAGCCCGCGCGCGGCCCGCCGCGCGTGTATTTGCAGGAGGAACATGCGTCGCACCCGGCCGCCGGACGTTGTTGTTCCACTCGGCGATGCGCTTACCGGGCGTGACACTGAAGAACAGTCCCCGCCGGGGATCAATGTTGTGATATTCCAGATCGATGCTTTGCAACCAGGGATCGTCCCACCGCACCCGCTCCGATTCGACGAACGCGTCCAACAGCCATTTTTTCGTGACCCAGTCGATTCCACCAATCAATGCCTGCTGGTTGTGAGCCAGGGCTTCCAAAACAAATCCCCAGTTCTCCAGCAGCCAGTTAACCTCCGCGCTTTTGTTGTGGAGATGCTTTTGCGCGAGCTGATGAAACTGCCACTGGAGATCGAGCGCGCCGATAGTTTTGCCATTCTCGAGTTCAACAATCCATCGCTGCGTGGGGTCGCGGGAAATGTCGCGTGTGCTTTGCACAGCGTCTGCCAGAGCCAGATTTCGAGGCAGACGGCCTTCTTCCAACAGGGAAAGGATGCAGGCGGTAGTGCCGATTTTGAGCGCCGTGGCGTAGGGGCTCATATTGGAATCGCCAATGAGCAGGTGCAGTCGTCGATACCTCCGATAGTCGGCCAGGGGTTCATCGCGCGCGTTAATGATCGCCCGGTTGAACTGCACCCATTGATAGATGTCGTTGACGATATGATCGGCGCGCTGACTCAGCTGGAAGTTGACCTGGGCTTCCGGCTGAGGAGGCTCAAAGTCAAATGCCAGGGGATTGGATTGCCCCACGCGGCCTGCGCCTGTAAAAATCTGCCGGGTGGCCAGAAACGTCAGCAGTGTGCCCAGGATCGGCGGAGTGAACTGCGCTTCCCGTTTCATCAGATAATTTTCGTGACAGCCGAACGTGGCGCCGGTGTGATGATCCACATTGTTTTTGATAAACGCGACGCGATCCTGAGCGCCCAGAGCGATCAGCGACGATTGCAGCAGATCGTCGCCAGCCAATTCGTAGGTCACCAGATCGTGCAGGTGCAAACACTCCGGCGAAGCGTATTCGATGTGCCCCATGTCGAGATAGAGCCGTCCGCCGTTGAGGAGAAAACCGCCGTTGCCCGGAGGTTCTTCGTAGTCCCGGTAATGCAGGTCGATGACGCCGGCGCCCGCCTTGCGGAAAAGGTAGTTTTTCACCTTGGCCGGCCACAGCTCTGAGTTGCCGTGCGGCTCCTCCTGACTGAGCAGGCATCCATATTCGGTCTCGATTCCAACGATCCGATCCATTGCAGTTGCCCGTGGCTTGGCGATTCAATGCCCGGCGTCACTAAATCACCGATTCAGTAAATGGCTAAAATTATTTCCCGCACTTGCAAGAGCCCAGCCAGGTTCGCACAATGAAATATGAAAATCCCCGGACTTCGCAGCCCCAGCGCAAAGGTGGGCGGCCTTGTTTATTTCGGCCGCATGCTGGACAAAATCCGCCTGCACGCCAAAGGCGAGTTACCTTCGGATTACCACGCCAATCTGGGGAAGGGATTCGATGAAAAATGCGTGAAATTTCTGCAGATCGACTACGACCAGCTGGTCGAGCGCGTGAAGCACGGAGGAAGCGACGAGCAAATATTGGAATGGTGTTTTCAAAATGGCCGCCGCCCGACCGAGGACGACATCTACGTCTGGAACGAGTTCATGCGCAAACGCGGCTGGAACGATGAAGTCTCGGAAATACTGGAGCGCCGCAAAAAGGAATCGGGCATGGCCGACAGGTCCGACATCCAGACATCGTTCCAGTTCATCGACGCCGACGAGGGGCGTCTCCCCGGACCTGGCTAGGGCGCGGGCGTCCCGCCAGCGGCTCGCCCTTTCGGGGGCATGCCCGAGTGGCTATTCCGACAACGTGTCGATTCGCTCGGCGAGATTAAAATCCAGTTCAGTCAGTCCGCCTTTGCTGTGCGTGGAAAGCACCAGGCGCACTTTGTTGTAACGAATGTCGATGTCTGGGTGATGTTCCTCTTCCTGCGCCACTTCGGCTACCGCGTTTACGAAATCGATCGCGTCGGTAAAATCATCGAACTCAAAGGTGCGTTCGATATGGTTCTTCTCCAATTCCCACTCCGGGATTTTTTTCATCCGCTGCTTGAGCTCGTTTTGTTTAATCAACTCAGCCATAACGGGACAACGAGTAACATTCGCAAATCGTTTTGCAACGCCAAATCGAACGTCTCTTTGTCGCAAGAACGGAGAGCCTCGGATGCCGGCGCCGCTGGGACAACTGTTGCGCACAACACAAATTTTAAAGACCAAGAATCTTGCGAAGATTTTTTTGGGAATCGAAAACCTCCAGCGCCGTTTCCCGCGCCGCCCTTGAAAGCCGCGTCCAGTCCTGCAAGATTTCCCGCGCCGCCTGTTCCGCTTGATCAATTCCCTGTACAAAACGGAACCCGGTCTGCTCGGGGAGATATCGCCCGGCCCCCGTATCTTCCGTAATCACCGGGCGCCCCAATGCAAGAAATGCCGCGGCCCGGTCGCTCAACCAGCCGGTGCGCCATAACACATCCACACCCTTGACGGCGGTGAACTCCGCAAGAGCGCCGCTCAGATAGCGCCGGTACATGGCAGGCGTTCGAGCGACCCTGTGTGGATCGACAAGTTTCCAACCCAACCGCGACAGGCGGGCTCGTTCGGGATCATTCGGCGGAATGTTCATCGCCAGCTCGAATCGAGCCTCGGGCAGTCGGGAGGGCAACCCGAGGTATTTCTCAAACATAACTTTTTTTGATAAATCGGGAAATTCTCCTTTAACTTCCACGGCGCCACTCCAGTACCACTGACCAACTGTCGTAAACTTCCGCATCCGCGGCGTCGGTTGGCATTCGTAAAATAGCGTGTCGGCCAGCGGGTAAAACGTTCTCCAATGCACCGGCAGTCTCGGCAACTGACAGTCATCTGCATAAACGTTCAGCCCAATCGTCCAGAACTCGTGATGAAACGACTGCCCCATCTCCAGCCTCGTCATCCAAAAAAAGACTTCACTCGGGTCGAGATCGCAAAAGATTCGCCGCTCAAATTCCAGCAGCAGCGGCGGATGAATCGAATATGCCAGATTCAGCAGAATATTCGGCCCCCCAAGGCGCTCCCGCAGCGCCTGTCTTGGCAACCCGATGCAGCGGATCGCTTCCAGGTCATGCACGTCGGAGGCTGGTTTTTGGTACAGCAGACAGTAACAACCCGCCAGACCATGTCTTCGTAATTGCCTTTGAAAATTCAAGATCCGGGCCTGATCAGCCACGGGATCTTTCGTAGCCGGCAACAGCTCCAGCCAGATCGCGTCCAACCCGAGCCGGCGCAAACCGAGCATCCACTGCAAGGGAACGGCAAAATTCCCGCCGCCTTCGCCATACTTCGCCGCGAAGCCGCACCCAAGAAAAACGGTCATCTAAGCCTGATTGCCGGTCGCATCCCAAACCCTGCCCGGGGATTGCATCACGGTCTTGGCCGCGGGGTTGGTTGCGGGCGCGGCGTCGGACGCGCCCGTGGCGAGGGAGTGGGTCTTGGCGTAGCGGTAGCGGTTGCCGTTGGGGTGGAAGTCGGGCTCGGCGTCGCGCTTGGAGTTGGCGTCGGAGTTCCTCCAGTCACATCCAAGAACGCCGCGCTGATTGGTCCCCAGGTTTGGAATCCCTGGTAATCGTTCACGCCCCGTCCGCGCACGAAAATAATGTGCCGACCTGCCGGCAGACCATTGGTGTCTATCGTTGCGCTGACGGCGACGGTAGGCGAATTGAACGAGCCGCTCATCGCAAGGGGCGTCCCACCGGCCCAAGGAGGCGTGTCGATGTAATATTCTGCAGCCCCGACATTCTGGCTGAAGGCGTTCCCTGTCCAGGCGAAGTTGATGGTCGCACTGAGCTGCGAGGGCGCGCCTTGGGGCACCGATGGCGGGTCGGTCACAACGTCGTTGGCGTCCGGCCCGTGCGAAGTCAGATACGGCGTGCGTGCGATCTTTGCCAGATAAAGAAGCATCCCTCGATTCTGAGGCCAAATACCCTGCGCCGAGCCGCAACCCGGATTATCTATACAGGAGTAAGGGATGAGGAAGTCCTGCCCCCCTATCTCCGTGCTGAATGCGGCCATGCCCAGTTCACCATAGGCCCAGTCAATCGAACCTCCGTCAACCGGGTATAACTGGTCGATAATGGAGCCAAAGGCATAACCGTTGCCATTTGCGTTTGTTGCAGACATGTGGGCAGCGATGTTGCGGGTTTCGGCAACGTTCGGCATCTGCGTACTGGTCCAGCCCCAGCAAAAAAGATTGACCGCCGCGTTCGAGTGCATGTTCTGATAAACGCCCGTGGCAGTAAGAGGCGCCGGGTCATTATCGCCCGGCCCGCGCTGATCGGGCACCAACTCCCGAAGCTTGCTGACGATGGCCATCTCCTCGGGCTCCGACCCTGCAGCGGTCCCCCGGTAAGTCTGATCACATACAAAGCCGCTCGAGCCTCCGCAGCAACCCCATTTGAAAGGAAAGTTGCGGTTATTATCCACCCCGAAGTGATCAAAGGACGTCGGAGGCCAAGAGCATCCATCGCCACCAACGTTGTCGCCGTTCTTGCGAAAGTAGTAGGGGGCGTCGCCACCTCCGCCAGCTTCCACGATATGATGCCCATCAGGATTGACTTCTGGCATCAGCCAGATGTCGTGATAGTCCACGAGCCAGTGCACGTCGGCATCGGTTTCGTAGTTATTGAGCAGATAGTCGATCATGCGCATGATGACTTCCGGGGTGGCGATTTCCCGGGCGTGAATATCGGCGTCGGCCCAGAACACCGGTTTTGGGCCGGGAATGTTGCGGTTGGTGATGTGCAGCACCCACAGGTCGTAGCCGTTCCAGGGAGCGGGAAGGGTGCACGCGCCGGGGTTGATTTTGCACCACGAATCGCCGATGTCCACTTTCTCGGCCAGATCGGGAAACTGCGCCACCTTTTGATCGAGAAAATCGTAAATTTCCTCCACCGACTTGTAACCGCCAAAGAACGTTTCGCGCATCATTTCGGGGTTGCTGAGTTTCCGACTGTTGCTTTCGTCGATCTCTACGCGGAGGCCGCGGGCGATGAGGCTGTCGTACAAATGGCGATTGCCGATCACGGTGAGATAACCGCTCGTGGTGGGCACCTCCTCGGCGTTAAGTTCCTGCGCCAGGCGGTCGCGCTCGGCGCGATCGCGGAAATAAACGCGCATCACAAGAGTGGGGTACTTCTCAGCTATGGGATTCGTGCCGGTTCCTGCCCGGCCATAAACCGGATCGGCCGCGCTGCGAGAATGGTTGGCAACCCTCGAGATACTGGGACCGTCCGACACATCCTGCTTCGCCGAAAGCAGCCGCGTTTTACCGCCTCCAACGCTCAGACGCGCGGGGCCTGCCGCCAGCGCGACACCGGCCAGAGCGATCGCCGCCGACGCGCCGAAGATTCGGAAAAGATGCCGCACGCGCGTTGGCGCCGGGTTCGTTTGGTTTTGGTTATAATGGTTTTTCATGTGATTTTTCTCCTTAGCTGGTTATGACGTCGTCGCTCTTGCAGGACCTGTGGCCGTGAATCATAGAGTCATAGCGCGTCATTCGTCAAAAATTTGAGAGACTCAAATGCTGCTCCGTAGCGTTGGGATCAGGCGCGACCAGAGGCAATATTTGGCGAGCCACTGCTGGAAGGAGTCCCGATGGGCGAAGCGTCAACGCGAGCATCGAAGCTCTTTGCTACATGCAAGAGCTCTGGATAATATCGCTTCGGTTTTCCAACCGAAAAATTCTTGAAAAGCGCGTCCGTCGCCAGACCTTGCCGCCTTGTGGCGGGAACCGAAAAATTCCATTGTAAAAGGATAAGAAAAAGTTTTTTTATCGGCTAAATTTACGGATCAAGTGCGCCCGTAGCTCAACTGGATAGAGCACCAGACTACGGATCTGGCGGTTAGGAGTTCGAATCTCTTCGGGCGCGCGGCTTTGTTCGCAGCGGCGCTCTGTGAGCGTCAAAAATGAAGATTTGGCGTCCTCAATGGGCCCGGCGGTCAAGACAACGAGGCGCAGCTAGTGAGCTATTGTTCTCCTGCCCGCGCTCTTGCTCGTGATTGAAACCGATCATTGCAATACGACCTACGCTTTTTGTACTTTTGACGCCGATTCTGCTCGCCTTTTTCAAGTCGTCGGTGCTGCGCAGCCGTAACGCAGCAATAATTCGAGCGGCTATCACCAGCTCGATGTCCGGAATCATTCTTAATTCCTTTTTCATTGCGGTTCTGATTCGCATTTGTTTTTTCTTTTGCGTGTGACGTTTCCGCTGCGCCAAAGGCGGGAGACTCGACGGCAGCCTTAAAGGATTTCCCGGGAAACGCCGTTAACAATTCAGAAACGGCGGTCGTACTCACGCGATACTCGCGTTAACAAAGCGGAATACTCCAACTCGAGCGCGCCTAGATCTAGCCACTCAAATGGAAACGGCTTCGCATTGGTTGCCCGGAATCGAAGGATCTGAAATTCGTCAAAAACAGGGCAAGCTCTCTCATTCAACCGGCGTTCGGCCTCGGGTGCTTCCTGGATAGGATGCTTGTATTTCCTGCCGTCGGTGGGCCAGCGTTTCTTTCCTTCGAACGACACATAACGCTCGGCGAAATTTATCCCAACGAATGCAACACAGATCGGGACACCACCGCGGCGTTTGAATTGATTCACCTGATTGATCAGATCGCTAATTACGCGGTCGATCTGCTTGACCATCGCCTTTGCGAGGATCTTTGTTTCAGCACCGATCTCGATCGTTGCGACTGGACCGCGTGCAACTACCATTCCTTTTGCGATCATGGCGCCTGCTGCCGGAACAAGCTCGCCGAAAGTTCCATCTCCGCGACGACCAGGCTTGCCGGTCGTAATGTTGCGAACATTGACGACGCATTCATGGCGTTTGATACGCTCGATCAGTTTGTGGGATTTCCCAATCGCAACGAGATCTTCGTACAATTGCGATGCGACGAGATTGCCTAAATTGGATTTGCGATGCAAGTACGGCTTGCCCTCGAACAGTTCGCGAAAAGTCCTGAGCAGCGCGTACTTTTCCGCAATCATCGATCGACTCGGAGAGTCGAATGCGTTGCGCCCAACGGCCGCGGCATTGCCGTCGCAAGCCGCAACCGTTGCTCGGCGATTCTAAGATAGGCCGGCTCGATCTCATTTCCGATGCTGTTTCGTCCCGCCGCTACCGCTGCAAGATTGGTCGTCCCAGTGCCAACAAACGGGTCGAGCACGGTGTCTCCGGCAAACGAGAACAGCTTGATGAGGCGCTCAGCAAGAGTCTGGGGAAATGGCGCGGGATGCCCGCGCCGGGTCGATTCCCCTTTTATATCCAGCCACGCCGGGCGCAGCCAGGATCGCATCTCATCTTGCGTAAGCATCGACAGTGCTTTCTGAATCGTTGAGGGCGAGCGATACTCGCCCCCTTTCCTAAGGAACAAGATATACTCAACGTCGTTCTTGATAATCGCCCCAGGCTGATACGGTTTACCGTAAAAACCTGCGCCATTTCCTCTCGCTTCGGTTACGCCATTGGCGATTTTGAACCAAAGAATCGGCGTCAGTGTATCGAGACCGAACGATCGAGCGCGCACCATGATATCCGCGTGCAACGGCATAACGCGATGGCGACCTTGTTTGCGCGGGATGCAGACATCACCGACCACGCAGCAAATCCTCCCCCCAGGTACCAAAACTCTCGCGCATTCGCGCCAGGCTTTATCAAGCTCATCCAAAAAGCCATCGTAAGAAGCAATCTCGCCAAGTTGTCGCTCGTTCGCTTCATACTTCTTCAAAGTCCAGTAAGGCGGCGATGTGACAATGAGGTGAACACTCGCATCAGGAATCCATGAAAGATCGCGCGCGTCGCCAAGGTGGAGACGATGAATCGTTCTGTCGAACGGCGCCGGCCACGGGTGATTCCGATAATATGCGTTTGCGCTGAGCAGCTTCGGGATCGCTCCCCGTTTGTTGTCGGAAAAGTCGGCCGGCAACACTTTCGCATCATACAACTCCGTCGCATTCGACGTTCCTATCTGCTTCTCTCTCGGCCTCTGACTGGGAAAATCGTTGTATACGGCGCCAGCGGGCTGTCGAACGAGATAAAGTTGCTCTTCTTCGCGAGTGCAGCGCTTATCTTCACTTTCCGGAGTTAACTTCTTGGCGGCCGCTGACATCCTCGGCATGTGCATCTCTACCATGGCAAGACATAATACGCCATCCAGAAATTTACGATTGCCGGGTCCCAGTCAAAGCCATGCGGTTGCCGGCGGGCAGGATTGACACAGGCGGTCAACGCAAACGTTTCCGCCGATCGGAATTCACAAGTCGGAAGCCTTGCGCCGCATCAGATCGGCGCTTCGAACTGGCTCATTTTTTTGAATGTTTCGTAGCGTTCCGTGATTTCCTGCATCGAGAGGTTGCGCAGACGTTCCAGGCTGAACGCTTCCACGCAAAAACTCGCCAGAACGCTTCCGTAAATCATTGCTTTGCGCAGATCGTTAAATTGCACGTTTTTCACTGTGCCCGCGAGGTAACCGGCCATGCCGCCGGCAAAGGTGTCCCCTGCCCCGGTGGGATCGCGAATGTCTTCCAGCGGATAGGCGCCGCAACTGAAGAACTGATCGCCTTCGCCAAAGAGCAACGCGCCATGCTCGCCCTTTTTTATGGCCACATAATTGGGACCCATTTTGCGAATCCGGCGTCCGGCTTTGATCAGGCTGGTCTCTCTGGTGATCTCACGTGCTTCGCTGTCGTTTAAAATGAGTAAATCGATTCGCTGCAACAACGCATCCAGATCCGCGCGGGCCGTTTCGATCCAGAGATCCATCGTGTCGGCCACAATGAAACGCGGCCGCTCCATTTGATCGAGCACGTGAGCCTGCAGTGCTGGCGCGATGTTGGCCAGCAAAACGAAATCGGTTTGGCGATAGGTTTGCGGCAACTGCGGTCTGAAATGTTCAAACACATTAAGCGCGATCGAGCGTGTCTCGCGCGTGTTGAGGTCCCACGCGTATTCGCCCGACCAGCGGAACGTTTTTCCATTCGCGCGTTGCACACCTTCTGCATCGATCTTGCGCGATTTCCAGAACTCAAATTCCGCCTGCGGAAAATCACTGCCCACGATGCCGACCAAGCGAACCGGGGAAAAGAAACTCGCCCCCAAAGCCGCATAGGACGCGGAACCGCCGAGCAAATCGTGACGTTCCTCCATCGGCGTTTTGACCGAATCAATTGCAATGGACCCGACGACGAGAACGGACATGGAATGCGATTGTTAGGCCAGCATGTCGGTGGCGCAGCGCGCGTAATCAACAATGCTGTGCGCTTTGAGCAACGCCGAAACCATCACCACGCGCTTCGCGCCTGCATCGAGCACGCTCTGCAGATTGTCGATGTTGATTCCGCCAATGCAGAAAATGGGGATGCTCAATTCGCGATGGACCTGCCGAATGTCACTCAGGCCGATCGGCGGATAATCCGGTTTGGTCGGCGTGGCGAAGATAGGACCAAATCCGATGTAATCGGCGCCTTCGGCCTGAGCGGCTCGCGCCTGCGCCAGGCTGTGAGTGGATTTGCCAATGAGCACAGTGCGTCCGGCTTTTTTGCGCGCCACTGAGACCGGATCATCGTCCTGCCCCACGTGAACCCCTTCCACGGCAACGCGCGCCGCAACTTCGGCGTGATCGTTCACGATGAGCGGCGTGTCGGCGGAACTTGTAATGCGGTGAACAACAGCGGCGATCTCAGCGAGTCCGTCCAGCGTTCGTCCCTTGGCGCGCAACTGAATCACGTCCACGCCACCGCTGACCATTTGCTGCGCGACGCGCGGGCAATCCTCCACATTGACGTAGCCGAGGTCGATAATCCCGTAGAGCCGGCATTTGTCCAGCGTTCTCATGGCACAGAAGCCGCCTGTCGCGTCCACACGGCCATAATTATTCGTGCAGCCGCATTTGGTATGCACTGAGATCGAGTTTGCCCGACGAGGTGAGGCGCTCGATGAAGCCGGTGTCGTATTTCCCTTCGCGAAACTCGCCGTTTCGCATGATTGCGGCGTGAAACGGCACGGTCGTTTTAATGCCACTGATATAGTACTCGTCCAGCGCCCGACGCATGCGCTCGATGGCGTTCAGGCGGGTGGAACCGACCGTGATCAACTTGGCAATCAATGAATCGTAATAGGGCGGCACGCTGTAGCCGGTATAAACATGGGAGTCGATACGGACTCCGCGGCCGCCCGGTGCGTAGTAAAAGTCGATGCGGCCGGGCGTTGGCTGAAAATCTTTTTCGGGGTCTTCAGCGTTAATGCGGCACTGAATGGCGTGCAATCGCGGCTCGGCATGCGTCAGATGCTCCGAGAGCGGTTCACCGGCCGCGATGCGAATCTGTTCCTTGACCAGGTCGCACCCGTACACTTCCTCGGTAATGGTGTGTTCCACCTGGATGCGGGTGTTCATCTCCATGAAGTAGAAGTGCCGCTCCTCATCGACCAGAAACTCGATGGTGCCCGCGTTCTCGTAACCGACGGCTTTGGCGAGCTTCACCGCGGCCTGTCCCATTTTTTTGCGCAGCGCGGGAGTCATCAGCGGCGAGGGACACTCTTCAATTATCTTTTGATTACGTCGCTGGATGGAGCAATCGCGTTCGCCCAGGTGAATGATTCGGCCGTGACTGTCGGCCATGATTTGAAACTCGATGTGATGGGGATTCACAATGAGTTTTTCCAGATAAACCTGGCCATTGCCAAACGCTTTCTCCGCCTCGTGCCGCGCACTGCGGAAAGCCGACAGAAGGCTGGGTTCGTTGTGTGCCACGCGCATGCCGCGGCCGCCACCGCCGGCAGCGGCTTTCACCATCACGGGGAAGCCGATCTTCCTGGCGATCTTAATGGCCTCCTCCTCTGTCTCAACCAACCCGTCGCTGCCGGGCGTCACGGGAACGCCAGCCTTGCGCGCGCAAGCGCGCGCCGCGTTTTTGTCGCCCATGGCCTGCATGGCGCGCGACGAAGGTCCAATGAATTTAATGTTGCAGCTTTCGCACACCTCGGCAAAATGCGGGTTCTCCGCCAGGAATCCGTACCCGGGGTGGATGGCATCTACGTCGCCAATCTCCGCCGCGCTCATGATCCGATCAATTTTCAGATAACTCTCCGAGCTTGGCGCGGCGCCGATGCAGATGGATTCGTCGGCCAGCTGGACGTGTAACGAATCGACGTCCGCCTCGGAATAGACCGCCAGCGTGCGAATGCCCAGCTCTTTGCAGGCGCGGATCACGCGCAGGGCGATCTCTCCCCGATTTGCAATCAGCACTTTCTCGAACATTTGATCCGCAAAGCTCCCATCAATCGCTCATCGTCCGCGCAGCGCTGGCTCCTGCGCCGCGCGGAATTTAGCGCACTTTGAAAAGGACCTCGCCAAACTGCACGGGCTTGCCGTTTTCGGCGACCACTTCTGCGATGACCCCGCTGGTTTCGGCCTTGATCTCGTTCATCACTTTCATCGCCTCAATAATGCACACCACCGTATCCTCGGTCACCCTGGTCCCGACATCGACCAACGGCGGCCCATCGGGCGAGGCTGCCCGGTAGAATGTGCCAACCATGGGTGAGACGATTTCTTTTAACGGCGCGCTCTCGGCCGGTTTCGGCGGCGGTAATGCGCTCTCTGGCGCCGCCGTTCCCGGCTTCCCCGCCCCCGGCACAGCCGCCGGCGCGCCGGCCGCCGCTTCCTGCGACCCTCCTCTTTGAAGCTTGAGACGAAAGCCGTCCTTCTCGATCTCGAAGACCGAGAGATCGTTTTTCTTCATCAAATCAATGATGAGCTTGATGTCTTTGATGTCCTTCGGTTCCAAGATGTGTGCTCCTCAAAAAACTAAAGGGCTTAGGTAAAACAGTTTTGCGAGTGAGGTCAAGACAGAGATGGGTTTAATTTTGCAGAGATGCACCGGGAACCGCTGCTTGATTTTAAAATCGTTGACGAGAACGACGACTACGCGGTCGTCGAAAAACCGCCGTTTCTGCTGATTCATCCCACAAAACCAAACGGCGCGCGGACGCTGTGGCAGCAGTTGCGTGAGCTGTTTGCCTTCGAGATTGCCGGCGGCGGCCAGGTCTCAATCGTGAACTGACTCGACCGCGAGACGAGCGGCCTTGTTCTGGTGGCGAAGAAGGCCTCCGCAGCGCGTCGATTCGGGCTTCTGATGCAACGGCGGCAGTTGTTCAAAGAATATCTGGCCATCGTTTGGGGCTGGCCGGAATGGGACTGCAAAATCGTTGATGCTCCGCTGGATCGACAGGGCAAACACCAGCCGTCCCGCATCTGGCTTAAACAGATGATTGCTCCCGGCGGCGCTCCAGCACTGACCTGCTTCGAGGTGGAGCGGCGATTTGTTCGGCCGACCCCGGCTGGGGATCAATTCAGCCTCTTGCGTGCCATACCTTACACGGGACGAACGCACCAAATCCGGGTGCACCTGGCCTCGCTTGGTCATCCCGTGGTGGGAGACAAGATTTACGGACCGGATGAACAGCTCTATCTCGACTTCATCGACAAAGGATGGACACCGGAGCTTGAGCAAAAATTGTTGTTGCCGCGACATGCGCTTCACTCGGCAAAACTGGCGGTTGGGCGCGAACGGCAATGGACAAGTGAACTGCCCCCCGATCTGGCACGCTTCGGCGCGTAGCGCCTGTGCCAAACTGCGGCTGCTCATTGCAAATCGAACAACTCCCTCTAACGTAGGCGCGCCCATGAAACTGCGCCGCGCATCCGCCATCCTGGTTTTCATTTTGGGATGTCGCGCCGCATTCGGCGGCTCGCAGGAATCGCAAGGAACGTCTCCAGCGATCGGCGAATTGAATCCCGACCGGTTCGAATTCGCCATCGAATCCGCATATTTACTGGGAGCAATCAACCCTCCCGCCAGCTACGAAATTGGCGCCGAATTTTTAACGGGCCGTATTCGTTGGGGTGTTGTGCAGCGCGACACTTGGCTGCGCGGATACAACCAGTTTTACGTGAGCGCCATTGGCGAACCGTTCTTCCGCGGAATCGAAAATCACTATTTCGGACTCAACCTCGGCATGCGATACAATTTTGTGCAGCCAGGCAGCCGACTCGTTCCATACGTTTCCGGCGGATTGGGTCTGGGTTGGATCGACAGCCATGCCAACATTCCCGGGGCGCAGGGTCAGGATTTCACATTCAATATTTTGTCCGCCGCGGGCGTATCATTTATCGTAAACGATCACTGGAAGGTCAGCGTGGGCGCACTTTACCAGCATTTGTCCAACGGCGGGCAAACGGATCCCAACCCGAGCCTCAACCTTTTCGGGCCGCAACTTGGGGTGAGCTGTTCTTTCTAGGGTGAATCCGCCGCACGAAAACGTTCTGGTGATCAGGCGCAAGCTCTTCGAGGAGCTGGGCAGCTTTCAGGGGCTGAACTTCGAAACGGACAAGTATCTGAAGGTGTTCCTGGCGCGGGGGAATAATCTGTTTCTGCCGCGGCCAACTGCGGAAACAAGTCCGGAATACAAACAAATCATCCCTTATGCGCTCATCGCTTGCGGCCAGAAGGTGCTGCACTACGTGAGAGGGAAAAAGGCCGGCGAACAGCGCCTGGTGGCAAAGGGTTCCATCGGGATCGGCGGGCACATGAACGAAACGGACGAATCGCTTTTCGCCATGGACGAAGCGGCATACAAGGCGGGCGTCGAACGCGAGGTCAACGAAGAGATCACCATCAACACTTCGTTCGAAGATCGGATTGTGGCTCTCTTAAATGACGATACGACGGAAGTGGGCCGCGTGCATTTGGGAATCGTCCACGTCTTCAAGCTCGCCGAGCCAAAAGTGGAAAAGCGCGAGGCGATGATCACCGGGCTGGCTTTCCTGACCAAACAAGAGTTATTAGCGCGACGCGACTCGCTCGAAACATGGTCGCAAATCTGCCTCGACTCGCTGGAGCGCTTGCTGCGTTGAAGCTCTGTTTCTTCCTGAGGCTTGAATCGAGGGGGCAGACGCCCAACGTTTTGCTCCTCTTGTTTTGAGCTTGAAGTCAATCGCGCTGGCGACGCTAATTTTGAACTTGACGAGAAAGTCAAATGTCGTATTTTTGCACTCCCACGAGAGTGGATCGATCCCCAGCGGGGATCGGTGTTCTCCCTGGCTTGAGTTTGAGCCAATTCCGATCCCTTCGGTAGCTTGGATCGGGCTTTGGCCTGCAATGGAGGGCAGCGTCGATCTTTGACAGTGCGGTCCCGAAAGTTTCGGGATGGAAGCCAGCAAAAATTGAATTGTGCGTTACCTGTCGATCTTCTTTGAAATCAAAGATTTAGATCGGACAAACCCCTGCGGAATCGAGACCGGATCATCGATCCGGGGCGACGGCCGCAGGCAATGAAAAGTCAGATCGCCCCGCGCAAGCGGGGTTCAAGCTTTCGGTTCCCCGACAAGGGGGCCGAGCCGTTTTTGACGGAGAGTTTGATTCTGGCTCAGAACGAACGCTGGCGGCGTGGATAAGACATGCAAGTCGAGCGAGATTTTTTCCTGTAGCAATACAGGGGAAAATCTAGCGGCGAACGGGTGCGTAACACGTGGGCAACCTGCCGGGAAGTGGGGGATAGCTCGCCGAAAGGCGAATTAATACCGCATGTGATCAGGGGAGGCATCTCTCCGAAATCAAAGTCGGGGCAACCTGACGCTTCCTGAGGGGCCCGCGGCCTATCAGCTAGTTGGTGAGGTAACGGCTCACCAAGGCGGTGACGGGTAGCTGGTCTGAGAGGACGACCAGCCACACTGGGACTGAGACACGGCCCAGACACCTACGGGTGGCAGCAGTCGAGAATTTTTCTCAATGGGCGAAAGCCTGAAGGAGCGACGCCGCGTGGAGGATGAAGGTCTTCGGATTGTAAACTCCTGTCATTGGGGAACAAGGCTGCGCGGTTAACTGCCGGGCAGTTTGATAGTACCCGAAGAGGAAGAGACGGCTAACTCTGTGCCAGCAGCCGCGGTAATACAGAGGTCTCAAGCGTTGTTCGGATTCATTGGGCGTAAAGGGTGCGTAGGCGGCGCGGTAAGTCGGGTGTGAAATCTCGGAGCTTAACTCCGAAACTGCATTCGATACTGCCGCGCTCGAGGACTGGAGAGGAGACTGGAATTCACGGTGTAGCGGTGAAATGCGTAGATATCGTGAGGAAGACCAGTGGCGAAGGCGGGTCTCTGGACAGTTCCTGACGCTGAGGCACGAAGGCCAGGGGAGCAAACGGGATTAGATACCCCGGTAGTCCTGGCAGTAAACGGTGCACGTTTGGTGTGGGAGGATTCGACCCCTTCCGTGCCGGAGCTAACGCGTTAAACGTGCCGCCTGGGGAGTACGGTCGCAAGATTAAAACTCAAAGAAATTGACGGGGGCCCGCACAAGCGGTGGAGTATGTGGCTTAATTCGATGCAACGCGAAGAACCTTACCTGGCCTTGACATGCATTGCTAAGTCGGTGAAAGCCGGCGAGTCCCGAAAGGGACACCTTGCACAGGTGCTGCATGGCTGTCGTCAGCTCGTGTCGTGAGATGTTGGGTTAAGTCCCGCAACGAGCGCAACCCCTGTGAACTGTTGCCACCGAGCCGTGAGGCCCGAGCACTCTGTTCAGACTGCCCCTTTTCAAAGGGGAGGAAGGTGGGGACGACGTCAAGTCAGTATGGCCCTTACGGCCAGGGCTGCACACGTACTACAATGCCCAGCACAGAACGATCCAAAACCGCGAGGTGGAGGAAATCTCTAAAACTGGGCTCAGTTCGGATTGAAGTCTGCAACTCGACTTCATGAAGCCGGAATCGCTAGTAATGGCGCATCAGCTACGGCGCCGTGAATACGTTCCCGGGCCTTGTACACACCGCCCGTCACATCATGGGAGTCGCTTGTAGCCGAAGTCGGCGCGCTAACCCGCAAGGGAGGCAGCCGCCTACGCTATGAGCGGTAACTGGGATGAAGTCGTAACAAGGTAGCCGTAGGGGAACCTGCGGCTGGATCACCTCCTTTCTAAGGAGAAGGTGCGCTTCGCGCACATTTGAGATTTCAAATTTCAAATTGCGCCGAAGGCGCCAGGTCGACGGCTAACTCCGGAGCCCCGAAAATGTTCGGGACTGGCGGATACGCCGCCAAGACTCTGGGATCGAAAGAAACCAGAGCTTCAAAGAGATCAGGGTAGCGCACAATTCAGTCTTTGCTGCACATCGACTAAAAATGCCGGCTCCCGGAAAGCTTTCGGAGCCGGCATTTTCGTTTCTCTGTTCCGCACCAGTGCGCGCGCTTCGCAATTCGAGAGCGTCGGCGCAAAAACTTTGGGCGAGTGTACTGTCCGCCGGCAGGGTCATTACCCTCTCGCCGGCTCCTGAACAAGCAGGCCTTGCCCGATCCCCTCTCTGCTTTTGCCTCTTGAAATTGCCAGCCCACAATCGATGTTCCCAATTCCAAGGGGGCATAGCTCAGTTGGTAGAGCGCCAGCTTTGCAAGCTGGAAGTCAGGGGTTCGAATCCCCTTGCCTCCAACCCTTCGCCAAAGAACAGCGTGAAGACCCTCGCGCCGCTTGCTTCTTGGGACCGACACTGGGACGGTTCGCGATTCAGACATTGAGCGAATTAATTTGCGCCCAATCGTTAAATCGTTAAATGATTAAACCACGACCTTCACAGCCGGGCCTGTAGCTCAGTTGGTTAGAGCATGCGCTTGATAAGCGCAGGGTCACTGGTTCGAGCCCAGTCAGGCCCACTGCCTGTCGAATCCCGTTTCCTCCGCCTGCGCCTAAAGCTCAAAACTGAAAATAGACAAATGGCACGGTCCCGCTGACAGGAAACAATTCCAGCACCAGGAATGCGCATACATAGGCGGGCACCTGAATCCGCGCGGGCTGCAATGCCAGGCGGTCGATAAACTGACTGCGCTCCTGCGCGACTGCCAGGAACAGAGAGATAAAAATCAGAAAAAGCGTCCCGGTAGTGAGGAGAAAGTCTCCGGTTACATGCTGAAAGCCAAATAAGGCGCTCAGAACGTACCCGCTGGCCTGAAGCGTCTTGGGCCGAAAAAACGCCATGCTCACGGTGCAGGAAAAGAACATCAAACCGATGCTGAACGGAACGAAATAGCGCTTCGCCATAATCCTCGATATCGTTGTCCCTGTTACGGCCCGATCAAAAAGCCGATAGCCAACCAGCAGAATGCCGTGGTAGATGCCCCACGCCACGAACGTCCAGTTGGCGCCATGCCAAAGCCCCACCAGAACCATGACGATCATCAGATTTCGGTATAAAACGAAACGCCCTTTTCTTCCCCGGCTAAACGGCATAAACAGGTAATCGCGCACCCAGGTGGAGAGGGTTATGTGCCATCTCTGCCAAAAATCTGTCGGATTCCTCGCCAGAAATGGGCGCGCAAAATTCAAGGGGAACTCAAAACCCAGAAGCTTGGCGCAACCGCGAGCAATATCCGTATAGCCAGAGAAATCAAAAAACACCTGCATAAAGAAGGCTAGGCAGCCCGACCACGCTGCCAGCCATCCCGGATGCGCCGCCGGGTCATTGAAGTAACCATCCGAAACAACGGCGAACCGGTCGGCAAATACGACTTTTTTAATCAGACCAGACAACACAAGAATAATCCCACTCTGCACCATAATCGCCGGCGGACGTCGCCAGTTCCAAATTTGCGAAATGAACTGCCGTGCCCGGATAATTGGTCCAGCAATTAAATGCGGAAAAAACGCGATAAACAGCGCGTAATCGACGAAGCTTCGCACTGCCTTCATCTTTCCCCAGTAAACGTCGAAGGTATAGGAGAGACTGGCAAACGTATAAAAGCTCACCCCGACTGGTAACACAATCTGCAACACAACCGACGATCGTGGTATGTGCAGCAAATCCGCCAACGAACCCGCAAAAAAGTCGTAGTATTTAAAGAAACCCAAAATCCCGAGATTGACAGCCAAACTCGCCGCGAGCAAAAGCTTCCTGCGGTTTGGCCGAGCCGTCTCCAGGAGGATCCCCAAATAGTAATCGACAATCGTAGATGCCAGGATCAACACGATGAAGCGCGGATCCCACCACATGTAAAAGAGATAACTCGCTGCCAGCAACAGCAGCTTGCCAGCTCGAAACGGCATGC
>Ga0209581_1001903_pt1 | contig 22183 bp, 34 predicted proteins | sample Coa_R2_FD_187160 | JGI IMG/M metagenome (GOLD analysis project Ga0209581, IMG submission 187160) | Surface soil microbial communities from Centralia Pennsylvania, which are recovering from an underground coalmine fire - Coalmine... | ecosystem: Environmental > Terrestrial > Soil > Unclassified ...
AAGGCACCGTCACTGCCGGGAACAGCTCCCAGATGAGTGACGGCGCCGCCGCGGCGGTCGTGATGTCGGAAACCCGCGCCAAATCGCTCGGGGTCAAACCGCTCGCGCGCTTCGTGGCTTACGCCACCGCCGGCTGTCCGCCGGAAGAGTTCGGCATCGGACCGGTCTTCGCCATTCCAAAGGCTCTCAAGCTCGCCGGACTTTCGCTCAACGACATCTCCGTTATCGAATTGAACGAAGCCTTCGCCGCGCAATCCCTCGCCGTCATTCAGCAGGCGGGGCTCGATCCTGCAAAAGTAAATCCGAATGGCGGCGCGGTCGCGCTCGGCCATCCGCTGGGCTGCACTGGCGCGAAACTCGCCGCTACGATCATTCGCGACCTCCAACGCCGGAATGGCCGCTACGGCATGGTCACCATGTGCATTGGCGGCGGCATGGGCGCCGCCGGTATCCTTGAACGCGTATAAAGGCCCAATGAAGATCGCTCTGTGCTTGACGCTTGCTCTGATCGGTTTCTCCGCGCTTGCCCAGACGCCGGCGCCGGCTCACCTACCCGGCGAGCCGCATCACGAACTGAAGATCGATAATCCGTACGTGCGCGCCTACTACGTGGTGGTTGCGCCCCACGAAGCGACGCAGCTCCATCGGCACGATTTCGACTACATTTTCGTCAGCCTTGGCCCCAGCGACATCATTAATGCTCCGCAAGGCAAGCCCGAACTGCATCAGGTTCTGCGCGATGCGGAAATTCACTTTGCCCGAGGCGGTCTCGTCCACGTCGCGCGTAATCTCAGCGAGAAACCCTTCCGCAACGTCACCATCGAATTTCTGAAGCCGCAAGGAGAGATCCATAACCTCTGCGAAAAGATTGTTGACGGACCGCTCGGTGACTGCCATCCCTCGCGCAATGCCTCGCAGTCCGTGACGCCGCTCTTCGAGACGGAAGAACTGCTGCTCGAACTCTCCTTCCTCAACGCAAAAGCTGCATTTGGCGGCGTCAGCCGGTACGGCCGCCTGATTGTCGCACTCGATCAATCGGAATTGGAAATCCGCGTCCCGGAGAATCCCCCCGTTATGCTTCACTCGGGAGAGATGCTTTGGCTTCCCGCCGGCCGCCCGGCGACCATCAGAAATCCTGCCGGCGGTCCCTCGGGCTACATTTCCGTGCTCTTCAAGGACAGCGGTAACAGCGCGCAACCCTAGCGACGAGCCGGGAGTTTCTTGCGGAAACTCCGTCGTTCGCTGGAGTTCAACTTGACCTGGGTCATCAGTGTCCCTAAAATGATAGTTTCACGGTGGATCATTTTTTCGATTTGATGAATTGCAGTTGTGGCCCAGCGGGCACCCGCTGGGCTGCGCTGTTTTAGGCCGCGAAGCCGGTCAGTCAGGGTGTCATTCCAACCCCCGCAAAGGCTGGATCTGCCTTCTAATCGAGCGTCGCGAAAAGCAGAGCAGAAAGGGCCGGGAATGACAACGAAACGACACATCTCCACGAGACGTTCAGTGGAATGAAGGCCGGCGCTCGAGTCCTTTCGAGAGGGTGGGATGATAGACGGTGCAATTCCTGAAGGTCTGACGTTTGACGACGTGCTGCTGGTGCCGGGACGCTCCGCAGTGCTTCCGAGTGAAGTGGACACGCGCACGTGCTTTACGCGCAAGCTGGCGCTGAACATTCCGCTGGCTTCGGCGGCGATGGACACGGTGACGGAATCGCGGCTGGCCATCGCCATCGCACGGCAAGGCGGAATCGGCATCGTTCACCGCAACATGGCGATCGACCGGCAGGCCGAGGAAGTGGACCGCGTGAAGAGATCGGAATCGGGGATGATCGTGGATCCGGTGACGATCTCGCCGGACATCACCCTGCGGCAGGCTCTGGAAATCATGACCAAGTACCGGATTTCCGGGCTGCCGGTGACGCGCGGATCGCGGCTAACCGGAATTCTGACCAACCGCGATCTACGCTTCGAGAAGAATCACAGCCTGCCGGTGAGCGCAGTAATGACCAAGGAGAACCTGGTAACGGTTCCCGTGGGAACGACGCTCGAAGAGGCGGAAAAGATTCTGCAGAAGCATCGCATCGAGAAGCTGCTCGTGGTGGACCAGGATTTCAACCTGAAAGGGCTTATCACCGTCAAGGACATCCAGAAGAAGCTCGAATACCCGCGAGCGGCGAAGGACGATCACGGGCGGCTCTTTGTAGGAGCGGCAGTCGGTGCCACCGGCGATTTTCTGGAGCGCGCCGTGGAAATGTCCAAGGCAAAGGCCGATGTTCTTGCGGTGGATACCGCCCACGGACACACGGAAAAGGTGATGGAAGCGATCAAGGCGATCCGGCACCGCCTGCCGGAGATTCAGGTGATCGCGGGCAACGTCGCGACCTACGAAGGTGCGAAAGACTTGATACAGCTTGGGATTGATGGATTGAAGGTCGGAATCGGGCCCGGGTCGATTTGCACGACGCGGGTCGTCACTGGCGCAGGCGTGCCGCAGCTCACCGCGATCACGGAGGCGGCGCGGGCAGCGAAAGGGACAGGCGTGCCCATCATCGCCGACGGGGGAATCAAGTATTCAGGCGACATCACGAAAGCGATTGCGGCGGGCGCTTCGTGCGTGATGATCGGAAGCCTTTTCGCGGGGACCGAAGAGTCGCCCGGCGAAACAATTCTCTTTCAGGGGCGCACGTTCAAATCGTACCGGGGAATGGGCTCGATCGGAGCGATGAACGCCGGATCGGACCGCTATTCCGTGGTGCAGGATTCGAGCGAAAGCGGAAAGACTGTGCCGGAAGGAGTCGAGGGCCGCGTGCCGTACAAGGGACCGCTCGGAGCGCTGACGGATCAGCTCGTGGGCGGGCTCAAGAGCGGCATGGGCTACGTCGGCGCGGGAACGTTGCGAGAGCTTTCCGAAAAAGGCCGCTTCGTGCGAATCACAGCGGCGGGACTGCGCGAATCACACGTTCACGACGTGGTGATCACTCGCGAAGCGCCGAATTACCGCATGGAATAGAAATGGCTTTGATCGCTCCGGCTATTTCAACCGGGATGTCCTGATGCGCCATTTGCGCTACTGGTGGCCGGCGCTGGTGTGGGCTTCCGTCATCTTTACACTGTCCACGGATGCGTTTTCCGCGGAGCACACGGCTTCGCTCTTCGATCCAATTCTTAAGTGGCTGATTCCCTCGCTGACGCACCGCGAACTGGTCCACATCAATCACATCCTCCGGAAATGCGCACACTTCACGGAGTATTTCATTTTCTATGTGTTCCTGTTCCGTGGATTTCGCGCGGGGCAGCGCGGCTGGCGGTGGACATGGGCCCTGGCAGCATTGACCGTTGCCGCCGGGTATTCCGCGCTGGATGAGATTCACCAGGCATTTGTCATGAGCCGGACGGCATCGCCGCTCGACTCTCTGCTGGATTCCTCGGGCGCGTTCATTGCGGCGGCAGCCGTCTGGCTGTGGTTTCTCATCCGGCGCTCAAGTGGAGCCGCTCCCGCCACATCACAGGACACCGCCGATTAAAATGAAGAACTCATTTCGATAAGCAGCGTGAGCTGCCGTCTTGCTTCAAAAGGGAAAGCGCACGCTGAGAATCCCATTGTGATTGGTAGTATGGAATTGGGTGACGGCAATCTGGAACCCCCCACCCACGGTCAATCCTAGGCGCTTCCACAGATGTAATTTGCCGATTACAAGACCGGGTGTCAGGAAAACCTGAGTCTTGCCGTCGTTCTTGCCTTGATAAAAATGCGTGTAATTGACCTCTACTTCGGGCCAGAACTTGCGGTGGATACGATATTGGAATGCGTTGTTCCAGGGAATCGTGCGTCCAATCGCAGCAGTGTTTCCCGTGGGCAGGCTCACGCCGAGAGTTCCCTGCACGTCGAAATTGCCGAAACCTTTCCCGTAAGCGATCGTGGGCGTGATGATCGCGTCCGTGGCACCGTTAGCGTACTGACCGGTGGGCAAGCTCACGCCGAGGAACGCGGTGAGGATGTAGCTACCGCTCTCTTCGTTTTTCGAGAGAACGCGGTACTTGAGCAGGAACGCAAAATCGCCGAAGCCGTCCCGCACCGCCGGGTTGTTGTGCGAGAGATAGGACGGCGGGCTTAGAATCACCTCCACTTTCTCGAAAGGAATGAGCTCAAGCCCCTTTCCGCCGCCGAAGTTTTCCGTGGTGATTCCTTCGTTGTTGGTCAGCCAGAAGACGTCGTAGCGGAACTCCTGTTCGAGCCGGGGCGTGGTCGTGGCAATCGGCGTGATCCAGTGGGGCTGTTCGGCCTGAGTTTTGTCCACGCGGCGAAACCAGTCTGAGAAGTAGCCGCCATCGCCCGAGGAAGCGGAGGACGGAGAACTCTGCGGCTCCTGAGCACGCACGGAAGAGCACATTCCAGGAATTACAATCAAGACAGTTAAGACAAGAAATTTGCGTACTCGGTCATTCACCAGATAGGCCCCCTTTGTCTATTTCGTTCTTCGTTGTAAGCACGAATATATACGTTTAGAATCGTCATTTCAATACTATTCAATGCGTACCGAGACCGGAGGATGCAGGCATCGAGGGCCGTGTTCCATTGACGTCAAAAGGGAAAGTGAAGAAGATCTCGCAAAATAAGAACGCCCGCTCCGGAGGGGCCGGAACGGGCGGACGATGTCTAATGGAATTACCGGAAGATGCCGGCGCGAAGGCCGGCACTCTATCCGAACTTAAAGGAAAGGGGCTTCAGCTCTTCTCCTCGGCTGCCGGTTCTTCTTTCTTGGCTTTTTCCTTCTTTTCCTTCTTCTTGAATTCGTAGCCGATGATTTCAAGGGTGGCGACCTTGGCGCCGTCTCCGACGCGCACGCCGCCCGGAATAATGCGCGTGTAGCCGCCTGCGCGATCCGCGAACTTCGGGGCGATCTCGCTGAACAGTTTCTGCGTGGCGGCTGGCGTCATGATGTAAGAAGCCGCCTGCCGGCGCGATTGCAACGTGTCCCGCTTTCCGAGAGTGATCATTTTTTCCGCGACCGGACGCGCCGCTTTGGCGCGCGTCAGCGTCGTGGTGATCCGCCCGTGCACGATGAGATTCGTCACGAGGTTACGGAGCGTCGCGCGGCGATGCCACGGATTGCGTCCGAGTTTCGAGCCTGCTTTAAGGTGGCGCATGTTTTCTGTGTCCTTCGTTCCAAATCTTGAAGCTCGTTTCGTGCGAGTTCGAATGAGCGGCTGCGGCTTCCGAGCGATCAGCGATCGGAGACCAGTAACCAGCAAGAGAAACGGGCCAACCGCGCTAAACGCCGGGCGCTCCTTAGAGGCCGACGGTGTCTTCTGGAGCCGGCGGAGCCGTCTGGCTCGCCAGCGGCGGCCAGATGATCCGGCCATGCTCGTCGAACTTCATGCCAAGCGACAAGCCCATTTTCACGAGGATGTCCTTGATCTCGTTGAGAGACTTGCGGCCGAAGTTCTTGGTCTTGAGCATTTCATTTTCGCTCTTCTGCACGAGTTCACGAATAGTCTGGATATTCGCGTTCTTTAGACAGTTGTAGGAGCGCACGGAAAGCTCAAGTTCCTCGACCGAACGGTCCAGGTGTTCAAGGCGCGGGTCATTAGTCGCTTCGACCGGCGCTTCAACGGTTTCAATGGCTTCCTCGAAGTTGATGAAAATGCTCATGTGGTCCTTCACCAGCTTCGCCGCAAGGCCGATGGCATCTTGCGGAGTGATTGCGCCGTTGGTCCAGACTTCGAGCATAAGCTTTTCATAGTCGGTCATCTGACCAAGACGCGCCGCCTCGACGGAGTAGTTGACCTTGCGCACCGGCGAATGAACGGAGTCCACGGGAATGTAACCGATGGGCAGGTCTTCGTCGTAATTTCGGTCCGCCGCCACGTAGCCGCGGCCATTCTTCACGCGCATTTCGATCTGCAACTTGCCGCCTTCGCTCACCGTGGCGATATACACGTTCTTGTCCAGAACGGCGAAATCGGCGTCTTCCTCGATCTGCGCGGAGGTAACGGCACCGGCTGTCTCAACGTTCAGGTAGATCGTCTTGGGCAGGTCCGTGTTCAGCTTGATGGGCACCTGCTTGAGATTCAGGATGATGTCCGTGGCGTCTTCGACCACGCCGGGAATCGAGGAAAATTCGTGCAGCACGCCCTCGATCTTGACGGCGGTGATCGCGGCTCCTTCGATGGAGCTGAGCAGCGCGCGACGCAGCGCGTTTCCGACCGTGGTGCCCCAACCGCGCTCAAACGGCTGCGCGGAGAACCGGCCGTACTTTTCGGTCAGCGATTCGAGCTCCGAGGCGAGACGCTTCGGCTTTTGAAAACCTTTCCACATCGTGTTCCTTCCTTTCACCTGTGACCGCGAAGCGGTCAACCCGGGCCGGCGGAACCGGCCCAAAACCGTTCCGGCGCGTTCGCGCCCGGGTCCTTACTTCGAGTAAAGCTCGACGATCAACTGTTCGTTGATCGGCGGTGTCTGCACGTCCTCGCGCTTCGGCAGGGCCACGACTTTGGCTTTGAAATTTTCGCGGTCCTGCTCGAGCCACGGCACGGCGCTCTGGCTTTGCGCGACGTTTCGCGCCTCGATGACCATGGCATTTTGGTGCATCTTTTCCTTGATGGCGATTTCGTCGCCGACATTCACCTGGTACGAGGGAATGTTGACCTTGCGCCCGCTGACGCGCACGTGACCATGAAGCACAAGCTGCCGCGCCTGCGAACGAGAAGAAGCAAGGCCCGCGCGCCAAACGGCGTTGTCGAGGCGGCGTTCAAGCATGATGATCAGGTTTTCGCCCGTCGGCCCTTTCGAACGCACGGCCTTTTCGAAATAGTTGCGGAACTGGCGCTCGAGCAGGCCGTAGGTGCGCTTGACCTTCTGCTTTTCGCGCAACTGCAGGCCGTAACCGGCTACTTTGGCTCGCCGCGACTGCCCGTGCTGTCCCGGAACAAAGTTGCGCTTTTCAATGGCGCACTTCTCCGTGAAGCACCGCAAGCCCTTCAAAAACAGCTTCTGCCCTTCCCTGCGGCACAGGCGGCAGACTGCATCACGATGTCTTGCCAACTTCTATTCTCCCTTCTGAAAAAACCAAGTCCTAAGTTTTGAGTGGTAAGTTCTAGGTTTAAACCGTCTCCTGGTCTGTCTCCACTTTCCACCTATGACTTAGAACCAAAAACTGTTTCAGACACGGCGGCGCTTCGGCGGCCGGCAGCCGTTGTGCGGGATCGGCGTCACATCGCGGATAACTCCGATGTGCAGTCCCGCCGCGGCCAAAGCTCGCACCGCGGACTCGCGCCCCGAACCCGGGCCCTGCACGCGAACTTCGACGCTCTTCATCCCGTACTGGTCGCGCGCGGCGCCGGCGGCAACGAGCGAAGCCTGCTGCGCCGCATAAGGCGTACCCTTGCGCGAACCCTTGAAGCCGATGGCTCCCGCAGAAGACCAGCACAATGTCCGGCCATCCGGATCGGTGATAGTAATTTGCGTGTTGTTGAACGAAGCGGCGATGTGCGCCACTCCGTGCGGCACCACGCGGCGTTCGCGCTTCTTCTTGAATTCCTTTTTGCGCTTGGCCGCCGCCGGTTTTGCCGGTGCTCCAGTTTCCGGCGCTGGACTCTGCTGCTCTTTTGCCACGTTTTACTCCATTTCCATTCGCTTCGGTCTTGCTGAGCCAAAGCGATTCCTTCGAATTCGCTCAAGACAGCACCGCTTCAAAACCCTACCAGTCTGAAGACCGGCTACTACAAACTCCGCTCAGGCACCACCGGCCGCGAGCAGCCTGCCTCAGGGAAACTAGCCCTTCTTGCCCTTCACCGTCTTTTTCGCGGCGACCGCGCCGCGCCGCGGGCCCTTTCGCGTGCGCGCGTTGGTGTGCGTGCGCTGCCCGCGAACGGGAAGATTGCGGCGGTGGCGAATCCCGCGGTACGCCTGAATTTCGATCAGACGGCGGATGTTCATCTGAATCTCCTTGCGGAGATCGCCTTCGACGCGGCCTTCCTGCTCGATCACCTGGCGGATGTGATTGACCTCGTCCTCCGTCAGGTCGCGAATCTTTTTCGTCGGATCGACGTTCGCCTTCGCCGCGATTTTTCGCGCGCGCTCCTGCCCGATGCCGTAGATGGCCGTCAAGCCAATCCACAAGCGCTTCTGCGGCGGAAGATCAACTCCTGCGATGCGTGCCATATTCTGACTTCTCCTGTCCTCGAAAGCTCTCGTTCAAAAATACCAAACTACCCCTGGCGCTGTTTGTGCTTCGGGTTGGTGCAAATGACCCGCACCACGCCGCGCCGGTGGATGATCTTGCACTTATCGCAAATTTTCTTTACCGATGCCCGTACTTTCATAATTCCGTTTCCCCAATCTGCACTTACAACCTAATCGGGTCTAAAGACCCCCACTGCTAAAACCAGCATCCCTACAAAGCACCGTCCTACTTGTAACGGTAGACGATGCGGCCCCGGGTCAAATCGTACGGCGAAAGCTCGACCGCAACCTTGTCTCCCGCGAGGATGCGGATAAAGTTCTTGCGCATCTTGCCGGAAACGTGCGCTAGGACCTGGTGCTTGTTCTCCAGCTCGACGCGGAACATCGCATTCGGCAGCGGCTCGATGACCGTGGCCATCACTTCGATGGCGTCTTCCTTCGGATTCCCCGAGTCGCCTTTCTTCTTATCGTCTTCGTGCTTCGCCATAAGCTCCTGAGTCACGGACCTAAAATCCTGCCTGCGGCCGCAGGCCGCCACTACAAACCTCACCTGCGGCAATTCTCCCCGGCGGCTACCAGGACGGGCCCGTCATCGATTTCGGGCGCGTCAGAATCCAGGGGCCGTCTGCCGTCACGGCGACGGTATGCTCGAAGTGCGCCGAAGGGCTGCCATCAGCCGTTTCCGCAACCCATTCGTCCCTCATGCGCACTTCCGGGCCTCCCGCGTTCACCATCGGCTCGACTGCGATCACCATGCCTTCCTGCAACCGCGCGCCGCGTCCGGGTTCGCCGTAGTTCGGCAGGTTCGGCTCGTCGTGCATTTTCGTGCCGATGCCGTGCCCGACAAACTCCCGAACCACCGAAAAGCCGTTTTCCTCGACCATGCTCTGCACAGCGTAACCCACGTCGCCGAGCCGATTGCCGGGCCGCATCTTGTCGATGGCGCGGTCCAGAGCCTCTCGCGTCACGTCCAGAAGCTTCTGCAGCTCCGGACCAATCCTGCCGACCGGCACGGTCAAAGCCGAATCCGCGTAGTAGCCATCAACCTCCATGCCGAAGTCGATGGAGACGATGTCGCCTTCCTTCAGCTTACGCTTGGGCGACGGTATCCCGTGAACGATTTCGCTGTTCACCGAAGTGCAGAGCACGCAGGGATACCCGCGATACCCTTTGAACGCCGCGTGGCCCGGTTTGCCGCCGATTTTCTCCTCGGCGGCCTTTTCAAGGTCCATCGTCGTGATGCCCGGCCGGACCATCTGCCGGAGCGAAGTCAAAACCTCGTGCACGATCAACCCGGACCGGTGCATCTTTTCGAGTTCTTCCGCGCTGCGCAACTGAATCGCCATCTCTTCTCTTGTCTATCGCGCCTCGCGAATGACGTTCAAAATCTGCAGCTTCACTTCCTCGACGCTTTTCGAAGCGTCCACGTCGTGCAGCCGGCCAAGCCTCCGGTAGTACGCCACCAGCGGAGCCGTCTGCCTTTCATACGCCTGCAGCCGGGGCCCCACGATCTCTTCGCGGTCGTCGGGGCGCTGTTCGAGTTCCCCGCCGTCCAGGTCGCATCGTCCTTCCAACTTCGTCGGGCACTCGAAAATGTTGTAAATTCTGCCGCACTGCTTGCACATCCTGCGCCCCGTGATGCGCCGCAGCAGAAGCTGCGGGTCGATCACAAAGTGAATCACAACCGGCGGCCGGTAACCGTGCTGGCGAAGCATAACGCCCAGATACTGCGCCTGCGCCACCGTCCGCGGAAAACCGTCGAACACGAAACCGCCCGCACAATCCGGCCGCTCGATCCGCTCGGCAATCATCTTCAACACGAGCGAATCGGGCACCAACTCTCCGCGGGCCATTATCGGCTGGGCCCGCTGACCGAGAGACGTACCCTGCGCGACGTGCTCGCGGAGCATGTCCCCAGTCGAAAGATGCGGGACGCCGTAAAGCCTGGCCACTTCTTTCGCCTGCGTACCCTTTCCGGCTCCAGGAGGACCCAGAAAAATCAACGCAAGGTCCAGCTTTTCGTGCGTTCGCACGCCCGGCGCCACTCGGCTCGTCTCCATGCTTACCGCCGGCTGCGCAACCGGCCCTTCCGTGCGAACCCCTCATAGTTTCGCATGACGAGCTGGGCTTCGAGCTGCTGAACGGTGTCCATGGCCACACCGACGACAATCAGCAGCGACGTGCCGCCGAAATAAAACTGCACACCGAGACCGTTCAAAACCCAGGACGGCAAATGCTGGTCAAACCAGGCGCCGATCGGGCCGTAGAGGTGATGCAGGTGAATGCCCGCAATCATCCACTCCGGCAGGAGGCAAACGATAGCCAAGTAGCAGGCGCCGACGAACGTCAGGCGCTTCAAGATCTTGCTCACGTAATCGCTGGTGTTGCGGCCCGGACGAATTCCCGGAATAAAACCGCCGTTCTTGCGCATGTTGTCGGCCAGCTCGGTCGGATTGAACACAATGCCGACATAGAAGAAGGAAAACAAGATGATCAGCGTGATGTACACGACGGTGTACAGCGGTTCGCCCCACGAGAGAACGTTCTTAATGGTGGTCACGAACTGATACCGGTTCTGGAAGACCAGGGCGGCCGTCGCGGGGAAAGCCAGCAGCGAGCTCGCGAAAATCGGCGGGATGACGCCGCCGGAATTCACGCGGAGCGGAAGGTACGAAGATTGGCCGCCCATGACGCGGCGGCCGACGACGCGCTTGGCGTACTGCACGGGAATGCGGCGCTGGCCGCCCTCCACAAATACGATGAAAGCGACGACGGCGATCATCAGCGCGAGGAGCAGGATCAGGGCCAGGGGAGTGAATGGCCCCCAGGCGCCGGTCTTGGCCTTTTCGTAGAGATCGACGATGGCGCGCGGCAAGCCGACGACGATGCCGACGAAGATGATCAGCGACATGCCGTTGCCGATGCCGCGCTCGGTGATCTGCTCGCCGAGCCACATGATGAACGCGGAACCCGTGGTCAGGGTGAGGACGGTCATCAGGGTGAAGCGCCACCCCGGATGATAGACAAGCGATTGGCCGCTGACGCTTTGAGCCTGCAGAGTTGCGGCGATCGAGAGCGACTGAATCACGCTGAGTAGGATGGTCAGATAACGCGTGTACTGGGTGATTTTCTGGCGCCCAAGCTCACCTTCCTTTTGCAGGCGTTCGAGATACGGGAACACCACCTGCATCAACTGGAGGATGATGGATGCGGTGATGTACGGCATGATGCCAAGAGCGAAAATCGTGAGGCGGCGGAAGTTGCCTCCGCTGAAGATATCGAAGATGCCGAGCACGGAGCCTGCGCTCTGCTGGAAAAGCTGGTCGAGGACGGTGACGTTGATTCCAGGCGTGGGGATGTACGCACCAATGCGATAGACCGCGAGCAGCGCGAGCGTGAAGAAGACGCGCTTGCGCAGATCCTCGATCCGGAAGAGATTCGCGAATGCCTGGAAGAATCGGTTCATACATTCACCCGGCCGAAACTAAGCCAACACCTCGAAAGTCCCGCCCGCTTTGGCGATTTTTTCCTTGGCCGATGCGCTGAAAGCGTGAGCATGAATCGCCAGCTTGGTCTTCAGTTCGCCGTCGCCAAGAACCTTCACCTGATCGCCCGCGCGGCGGATGAAGCCGTGCGCGCGAAGAAGCTCGGGGGTCACCGTCTCGCCCGCCGGAAACACATTGAGTTCCTCGACGTTGATGACGGAAAACGACGAGCCGAACGGATTGTGAAAGCCGCGCTTCGGAATGCGGCGGTGCAGCGGCATCTGGCCGCCTTCAAATCCGCGGCGGCGCGAATAGCCGCGACGGGATTTCTGTCCCTTGTTGCCGGCGCCGGCGGTCTTGCCGAGCTTCGAGCCGATGCCGCGGCCAACGCGGATTTTCCGCTTGCGCGAGCCGCGCGGCGGCTTCAGATTCGACAAGCCAATCGACGGGCGGGCGGCTTTTTCCTTGTTCGCCATCGGATTACTCCACCACTTCCACGAGGTGGCGCACCTTGTGGATCATGCCGCGAACAGCCGGCGTATCCTGGCGTTCCACCACCTGATGCAATCTTCGCAGGCCGAGCCCGCGGACGGTCTGCCGCATGTCATCGGTGCAGCCGATAAAACTTTTCACCCACTTGATGCGGACGGTGCCTTTGCCGGCAGCGGCCGCTTTTTTCTTTTCCGCTGTCATTGCCCTTCACCCGCCGCCTGTTCGGTCTTCCCGGATTTTTCCGTTTTCGCGCGGCCCGTAATTTCCTCGACGGTCTTGGTACGGGTTTCCGCGACCTGGGAAGCGTCCTTCAAACCGAGGAGCGCCGCAAAGGTGGCTTTGATGACGTTATGAGGATTCGACGTGCCGATCGACTTGGTCAGTACGTTGTGAATTCCCGCCACCTGCATTACCTTGCGCACCGGACCTCCGGCGATAACGCCGGTGCCTTCCGGAGCGGGCTTCAGGAGAACCTGCGCCGAACCGTAGCGGCCGACGACCTGATGCGGAATCGTCGAGCCTTTCAGGTTCAACTGGATGAGGTTCTTCTTGGCCTGTTCGATTCCCTTTTTGATGGCCATGGGCACTTCGCGCGCTTTGCCCATGCCGAAACCGGCATGGCCGTGGTTATCGCCCACGACGACGAGCGCCGAAAAGCTCAGGTTCTTGCCGCCCTTCACCACTTTGGTGACGCGGTTAATGGCGATCACGTCGTCCTTGAGATCCGCCGGATTGACTTCCAGCAGCCGCCGCACCGCCAAACTTTCCCGCAAAATTTGCTTGGACATAGGCTTAGAACTGTAACCCCGCTTCCCGCGCCGCATCCGCGAGCGCCTTGACGCGGCCGTGATACTTGTATCCACCGCGGTCGAACACGACTTTTTCCACCCCGGCAGCCTTGGCGCGCTGGGCAACGATCTTGCCCACGACCTTGGCGGCCGCGATGTTTCCCCCACCCTTCAAACCCTTCTTAGTTTCCTTGTCGAAGGAGCTTGCCGAAACCAGCGTCTTGCCGGCGCGGTCGTCGATGATCTGCGCGTAAATGTGCCCAAGCGAACGGAATATGCACAAACGCGGGCGCTCCGGCGTGCCCTCGACCTTCATACGAACGCGCTGATGCACGCGCTGGCGCGCCGCGTCCCGGGACAACCTGCGAACTGGAACCGATGCCACTGTCGTTTCTCCTTCAGGTCCTAAATACTAGATCAGGCCGCTCCGGCCTTGGCGCCCGCCTTGCCGGCCTTCTTCTTCAGACGTTCGCCGGTGATGCGGATACCTTTCTGCTTGTACGGATCGGGCGGACGAAGTGAACGGATGTCCGCGGCGACCTGTCCCACCTGGCCCTTGTCCGCGCCGCTGACGACGATGTGCGTCTGCTTGTCCACGGCGATCTGGATGCCTTCCGGGATCGGGAACTCGACCGGATGCGATTTGCCGAGCGCGAAGGAGACGGCCTTACCTTTCACTTCCGCGCGGTAGCCCACGCCGACGATGTCGAGCTCCTTCTTGAAGCCTTCGGTGACGCCCTTGACGGCATTGGCGACCAGGGCGCGCGCAAGACCATGCAGGGCACGGTAGTTTTCCGCTTCGCGCTTGGCGGTGAGCACGCCGTCCTTCTGCTCGAACTTCACGCCGTGAGGAACGCGAATCGAGAGCTTGCCCTTGGGACCCTGGATGTCGATCTTGTCCGGCGCGAGGCCGATCTTGACGCCCGAGGGCACGGGAATTGGTTTGTTTCCGATCCGAGACATCGTTTCATCCGATCCTTAGAAAATTTTCCCTCACCATACTTCGCAAAGCAGCTCGCCGCCGACCTTGGCTTTGCGGGCGGCGCGGCCGCTCATCAAGCCCTTGGGCGTCGTCAGAATGCTGATGCCTAGTCCGCCCACGACCGGCTTGATATCGAGCGCGCCGACATAGCGCCGCTGGCCCGGCCGGGAAATGCGCTTAAGACCGGTGATCACGCTGCGGCGGTCCGGAGTGTATTTCAGAAAGACGCGCAGCGTTTTGCGGGTCTTGTTCTCGTCCACCATCTTGAAGGTGGAGATGTAGCCTTCCTCCTTGAGGATCCGCGCGATTTCGGCCTTCAGCTTCGACGCGGGCACATCCACGCGCTGGTGCTTGGCGGCGGCCGCGTTGCGGATGCGCGTCAGAAAGTCGGCAATGGGATCCGTCTGCATAATTCTCCTGTCCTTCGGCGTAGCGCCTCGGTTACCAACTGGCTTTCACAACGCCCGGGATTTCTCCCCGCAGCGCCATGCCGCGAAAACAGATGCGGCACATTTCAAACTTGCGGATGTATCCGCGGGCACGGCCGCAGACACGGCAACGATTGCGCGAACGCACCTTGAATTTCGGCTTCTTCAGCTCTTTTACGATCTTCGCCGTGCGCGCCATCAGCTCGCTCCCTCTCTCGGTCCGCGAAGGGGAACGCCAAGCCCTTTCAGAAGCTCGCGGCCCTCTTCGTCGTTTTTCGCCGTGGTCGTCAGGGTAATGTTCATGCCCTTGATCTTGTCCACGCGCGTGTAATCGATCTCCGGAAAAACCAACTGGTCCTTGAGGCCCAGGGTGTAGTTCCCTCGGCCGTCGAAAGCGTTCGAAGGCAGCCCGCGAAAGTCGCGCACGCGGGGCAGAACGACGTTGCACAGGCGGTCGAGGAATTCGTACATTTTGTCCCCGCGAAGCGTGACGGCGCAGCCGATGGGCATGCCCTTGCGAATCTTGAAATTCGCGATGGACTTCTTGGCGCGGGTGATAACGGGCTTCTGCCCGGTAATCTGACCGAGCTCCTGCGCCGCGGTGTCCAGCAGCTTGACGTTCTGGCTGGCTTCGCCGAGACCGATGTTCACGGTGATCTTGGACAGCTTCGGCACGGCCATGACGTTTTTCCAGCCAAAGCGCTTCATGAGCGCGGGGACCGTGTCGGTTCTGTATTTTTCCTGCAATCGGCTCTTCATTGCTCTTCGGTTCCCTCTTCCGCTCAGGGTTTGCAAACCCTGAAATCCTTCCTTACTTGTCGAGCGCGGTGCCGCAGCGGCGGCAGACGCGGGTCTTGGTGCCGTCGGGCAGGACGTTGTGCCCGATGCGGGTGTGCTTGCCGCAGCTGGTGCAGACTAGCATCACGTTGGAAGCGTTGATCGGCCCTTCCTTTTCCAAAATGCCGCCCTGAACGTTCTTCGATGGGTTGGGCCGCGTGTGGCGCTTGATGATGTTGGCGTGCTCGACGATGACGGTATTCTTGCGCGGATTGACGGACAGGATGCGGCCGCTCTTTCCCGCGTCGCGTCCGGCCATCACCTTGACCTGGTCGCCCTTCCGCAACTGAATCGTGAACCGCTTGGGTGTATGTGCGCTCATGACCTACCACACTTCCGGAGCGAGCGAGACGATCTTCGTGAATTTCTTGTCCCGCAGCTCTCTTGCCACCGGCCCGAAAACGCGGGTCCCGACGGGCTCGCCGGCGTCATTGATCAACACCGCGGCGTTGTCGTCAAACCGGATGTACGTGCCGTCCTTGCGCCGCTGCTCCTTGCGCATGCGGACGATGACGCACTTCACCACTTTTCCTTCCTTGATCTGGCTTTCGGGCGTGGCTTCCTTGACGGAAGCGGTGACCACGTCGCCGAGGCCCGCTTTCAGCCCGGCATCGCCGCCGACGGGCAAAATGCACATCAGCTTGCGCGCGCCGGAGTTGTCCGCCACCGTCAGCCAGGTTCGCATCTGAATCATGGCTTCTCGTCCCCTGTTCCTTTAGGCCGCCGACACGTTCCGCGACAGCACTTCCTTCAAACGCCACCGCTTGAGCCGGGAAAGCGGGCGGGAGGCGGCAATGCGCACGGTATCGCCCTGCCTGGCTTCCCGTTTTTCGTCGTGCGCGTAAAACTTCTTCGAGATGCGCACAACGCGGCGGTATTTGGGGTGCTGCACGAGCCGGGTCACTTCGACGACGATGGTTTTCTCCATTTTCGCGCTGGTGACCTTGCCCACCAGTTCGGTGACTCTTCCGGCCGCGGCATTCCGTGTTTCGGTCGTCATTCCGGTATCCTCATGCCCTCTTCAATTCGTGCGCCCGCAAAAGCGTTTTCACGCGGGCCAAATCCTTTTTCGCTTCGCGGAGACGCTTGAGCGCTTCCGCCTGTCCGGTGGTGAGCTGGAAGCGCAGCCGGAAGATCAGCTCGGTCAGCTCCTTTTGCTGGGCTTCTAGCTCGTTGACGCCCGCTTCGCGAATCTTTTCGATGCGCCGAGCCATGCTTAGAGCCCTCCTCCGCGAGTGACGAACTTGGTCGGAATCGGCAGCTTGTGAGCGGCAAGATCCAGAGCTTCGCGCGCCGTGGCTTCGTCGATACCGGCCATCTCGAACATGATGCGGCCGGGCTTGACGACCGCGACCCAGCGTTCCGGAGCGCCCTTGCCCTTGCCCATGCGGGTTTCCGCGGGCTTCTTGGTGAAGGGCTTGTCCGGAAAGATGCGAATCCAAAGCTTTCCGCCGCGCTTGATGAACCGCGTGATGGCGACGCGCGAGGCTTCGATCTGACGGTCCGTAATCCAGGCGTTTTCGAGGGCCTTCAGCCCGTATTCGCCGAAGGCCAAATCGGCTCCGCGCCAGGACTTGCCCTTGCGGCGGCCGCGCATCTGCTTTCTGTACTTCACTTTTTTCGGCATCAACATCGTCTTGTTCCCGTTCCTTCGAATCCAGCCAAATCAAAAAAACCCTAAGCGACCGCGGCGGCTTCGCGTTCCGGCACATTCTTGCGCCGCGGAATGTTTTCTCCCTGATAGATCCAGCATTTCACGCCGATCACGCCGTAGGTCGTGTACGCCTGCGCAAAACCAAAATCGATGTCCGCGCGAAGAGTTTGCAGCGGCAGGCGGCCCTGCAGGTACCATTCCTTGCGCGCGATTTCCGCGCCGTTCAGGCGGCCCGCCACGCGGACCTTGATGCCCTTGCAGCCGAAGCGCAGAGCGGAGTCCACTGCTTTCCGCATAGCGCGGCGGAACGCGACGCGCTTTTCGAGCTGCAGAGCGATCGATTCCGCCACGAGCTGGGCATCGAGTTCGGGGCGATGCACTTCCTGAATGTCGATATGCACTTCGCGCTTGGTGCGTTTCTGGACGTCCTGCTTGAGCTTGTCGATTTCCGCGCCCTTGCGGCCGATGATGATGCCGGGCCGCGCGGTATAAATCCGCACGACGAGCTTGTTGGCGGCGCGCTCGATGTCAATCGAGCTGATGCCCGCGCTCTTGAGCTTTTCCTTCAGCTCGCGGCGGAGCTTGACGTCTTCGTGCAGCAGGTCGGCGTAGTCGCGGTCGGCGTACCAGCGCGACTTCCACGGCTTGTTGTAGCCGAGGCGGAATCCGTACGGGTGCGTTTTCTGTCCCATTACTTCTTTCCCTTCCTTGCCGGACCGGTTTTTCCGGTCAGAGCCTTGCGGACGCGGCGCATGGTGCCGCGGGCGCCCTTGTTGGCCTCGGCTTCGGCCACGTTGGTGGCGTGGCGTTCAGCCGCGGCGGCGTGATGCTCGGCGACGCCGACCCAAAGATGGGCGGTGCGTTTCTGGTAGCGGAACGCGCGGCCCATCGGCGCGGGGCGCAGCCGTTTCCAGCGCGGCCCTTCATTGACGAAACACTTCGAAACATAGAGTTCGTCCACATCGAGCGGCGCGCCCGCGTCCTCGGCTTTACGCTCCGCGTTGGCGATGGCGCTGAGCAGGACTTTTTCAATGTGCTTGGCGGCGCGCTTCGGCGTGTAGCGGAGCGTTTGCAACGCATCCTGCACGCGCCGGCCGCGAATCAGATCAATGACGAGGCGCGCCTTCTGCGGAGACATCCGCACGTGCCGCGCCAGAGCATGCGCTTCAATCGAGGGTGCCTGTGTCTGTAGTTCCGCCATGGTTTATGCCTTCGGCGCCGCTGCCGCCGCCGGCGCCGCGCCTCCCGCGGGAGCCGCGCCCGCGGCCTTCTCGAGAGCCGCCTTGACGGCGTGGCCCTTGAAGGTGCGCGTTGGCGCGAATTCGCCCAGTTTGTGCCCGATCATCTGTTCCGTAACATAGACCGGGATGAATTTCTTTCCATTGTGCACGGCGATGGTGTGCCCGATCATTTCCGGCACAATGGTCGAGCGCCGCGACCAGGTCTTCACGACCTTCTTTTCATTCCGCGCGTTCAGAGCCTCGACCTTCTCGCGCAGGTGGCCGTCCACGAACGGCCCTTTCTTGAGTGAGCGTGCCATCGATCTCCTATTCCTCCACGCGGCGCAGGCGTCCCCACTGCGCGTGCCGCAACTTCTTGAAACCGCGCACCGGCCCGGGAACGCGGTGCGACCTGGGACAGAACGGGCAAACGAACCGCGTGCCCTGAGCATTGGGGATGCGCTCGACGACCACCGCCCAGCCCGGCTTGCACAGCTTGTACAGGACCGGCTCCGGAGGAGGCACGTGCGCCTTGGGCGCGGCAACGGCAGGCTTTGCCGCCGCAGCCTTCGACCGCTTGCCGGGCCGGGCGCGGTGCTTCGACCGCAAGGCCGCCCGCCGCGCTGCTGTCCGACTTGTCCGTGTCGCTCGCATGGTTTCTGCTCTCAACCCGCGGCCTTCAATTCGCTGCGGGCTTCTCGCCTCAATTGGATTCGCCCCTGTAAAACTCGGGGGAATCCGGTTTACTTGCGCCGCTCGACAATAAACTTGTCGGTGCGCTTGTTCCGCCGCGTCTTCTTCCCCAAAGTCGGGAAAGCCCACGGCGTCTGCGGATGATTTCCCTTCACGCGGCCTTCGCCGCCTCCGTGCGGATGGTCCACGGGATTCATGGCCACGCCGCGAACCGTGGGACGGATGCCGCGCCAGCGGTTGCGCCCGGCTTTCCCGTGCGTGATGTTTTCATGGTCCAGGTTGCCAACCTGGCCAACCGTGGCCATGCAATCCACCGGAAACTTCCGGACTTCGCCCGAGGGTAGCTTGACGAGGGCCGTGTCGCCTTCCTTGCTCAAAAGCTGCGCCGCCGCGCCAGCGGTCCGGACGAGCTGACCGCCGCGACCCGGGTACAATTCGAGGTTGTGCACCATCGTGCCCGGAGGAATGTGCCGGAACGTAAGCGCATTGCCCGGAAGAATGTCCGCGTCGTCGCCGGTCGAAACCGTGGCGCCAACCTCCAGCCCCACGGGATGGAGAATGTAACGCTTTTCGCCGTCCGCGTAATGCAGGAGCGCGATATTGGCAGAGCGGTTCGGGTCGTACTCGATAGCCGCCACCTTGGCGGTGATGCCGTTCTTGTCGCGCCGGAAATCGATTTTGCGGTACTGCTTCTTGTGACCGCCGCCGCGGTGCCACACCACGACTTCGCCGTGATTGTTGCGCCCGCCCGAACGCTTTTTCGGTTCGAGCAGGGACTTTTCCGGCGTTTCCTTGGTGATTTCGCTCTTGTCGAGCACGGTCATGAACCGTCTCGACGCGGTGTACGGATTAAAGCTCTTCAGGCCCATCGCTGCCTCATGCCTTCCGAATCTCGGTCCCTCTTACAGGTTCTCCGCGTACTCGATCATCTTTTCGCCTTCGGCGAGTTTGACGTAGGCCTTCTTCCAGTCGCGCCGGTAGCCTTCGTTTTGCCCGCGGCGGCGCATCTTGCCGGGAAAATTGGCCGTGCGCACGTCCGCGACCTTCACCTTAAAAATTTGCTGCACCGCTTCCTTGATCTGCGTCTTGGTGGCCTTCGAGGAGACCTCAAAGACGACGGTGTGCTGCAATTCCTTTACGCCAAGGCCCTTCTCCGTGATGATGGGCCGGCGAATAATCTGATAGTGGGGCGTGGACATGGCTTACTTCTTCCCCTTCCTGGCCGCGGGCTTGGCCGTCTTCTTCGCCGCGGCTTTCTTTGCCGAAGCCTTCGGAGCGGCCGCTTTCGCGCCTTTCTCCTGCGCGGCTTCCGAAGGACCGGCCGCGGGCGCAATCGTTTCGACGTGAGGCGCTTCGACCGCCGTCTTTTCCGGGTCGAGCGAGCGCGAAATCCGCGCCACGGCATCCTTCGAAAGAATCAGCCGTTCGTGCTTCAGGAGGTCGTAGGGCTGCAAAGCATTCGGCGCGACGAGCTTGACGCCTTCGAGATTCCGGCTGGCGAGCTCGAGATTGCGGTTTTCGCCCAGCGAAACGAGGAGCGCCGAATTCGTCTTCAGCTTGTCCAGTGTTTCGCGAAGCGCCTTGGTCTTGTGCGTTTCGAGCTGCCAGGCATCCACGACCGTCAGTTTTTCCTCCGCCAGCTTCGCGGAAAGCGCCGAGCGCAGCGCCCCGAGAACCATCTTCTTCGGAAGCGCATAGCTGTAATCGCGTGGACGCGGCCCGTGCACCGTGCCGCCGTGGCGCCACAGCGGCGAGCGAATCGAACCGACGCGCGCGCGGCCGGTACCTTTTTGCCTCCAGAGCTTGCGGCCGGCTCCCGAAACCTCGCTCTTCTCCTTGGTCTTGTGCGTGCCGGCGCGAAGCCCCGCGCGATACCAGCGCGCAGCTTCGTGAAGCAGGTGCGGATTCACCTTGGCGGCAAAGACCGCGTCGGCAAGCTCGACTTGCCCGACTTTCTTTCCATCCAAATTGACGACATCAACGACCGGCATATTTCCTTGTCCTTTTTCCGCTAGACCGAATCCTTACTTCGCCTTCTTCGCCGTTGCCTGCGACCTCGCCGGGGCCACCGCTTTGCTGATGAAGATGTACGCCCCGCTGGGTCCCGGCACGGATCCGCGAACAAGCAAAAGGTTCTCGTCGGAATCCACTTTCACAACCTTCAAGTTTTTCGCGGTCACTTTCTGATTGCCCATGTGACCGGGAAAGTGCTGGTTCTTCCACACGCGCGACGGAAACGAACTGCCGCCGATGCCGCCCGGCGCGCGATGGAACATCGAGCCGTGCGTGGCGTCGCCCCCGGCATAGTGCCAGCGCTTCACGCCGCCCTGAAAGCCGCGTCCCTTGCTGACGCCGGTGACATCCACGAGTTCGCCCGCCTTGAAGTTCTCCACCAGCACGCGGTCGCCAACCTTGGTCTCGTCTTGCGACTCCTGGATGCGCACTTCCTTCAGAACTTTCATGGGAGCCACGCCGGCTTTCTTGAAATGGCCGGTCATGGGCTTGTTCACGCGCTGCGGCTTGACGAATTCCACGAGGCCGAGTTGCGCGGCATCGTAGCCGTCTTTTTCCTTCGTGCGGCGCTGCACAACGACGCATGGCCCCGCCTGGAGAACCGTGCAGCCGACCAGGCTGCCGTCTTCGGCGAAGACTTGCGCCATTCCGAGCTTGATTCCAATGATTCCGTCAACCGCCATTCTCTCGTCTCTCTTTCGCAGCTTGCCTCGAATCCCGCCGGGTATTGGCTGCGTACTGCTTAATTCGCCGGCCCAGACCGGCCACTGCAAAACTTAAAGATCCTTCGTCACTGCGCCTGCCTACTGCAGGCAGGCTCCTCAGAGGACAATCCTCATCGGATTGTCACTTTGCCGCGTGGCCAAAGGCCTTGATTTCGACGTCCACGCCCGGCGGCAAGTCGAGTTTCATCAGCGCATCCACCGTGTCGGGTGTCGGCTCGAGGATATCGATCAGCCGTTTGTGCGTGCGCATTTCGAACTGCTCGCGCGACTTCTTGTCCACGTGCGGCGACCGCAGCACCGTCCAGCGATTGATGGTGGTCGGCAAAGGAATCGGCCCGGCGACATCGGCGCCGGTCCGCTTGGCCGTTTCCACGATTTCCCGCGTGGACTGGTCCAGAATCCGGTGGTCGAACGCCTTCAGACGAATGCGAATTTTTTCACCTTGTCTCATGGCGTTACTCGAGAATTTCCGTGACGGCGCCGGCGCCGACGGTGTGGCCGCCTTCGCGGATCGCGAACCGCAGCCCCTTCTCAAGCGCCACCGGCGTGATCAGTGTCACCTCGCAGCTAACGTTATCTCCCGGCATCACCATCTCCACCCCTGCCGGCAGCTTCACGTCTCCCGTCACGTCCGTCGTCCGGAAGTAAAACTGCGGCCGGTATCCCGTGAAAAACGGCGTGT
>Ga0209581_1001906_pt1 | contig 22156 bp, 13 predicted proteins | sample Coa_R2_FD_187160 | JGI IMG/M metagenome (GOLD analysis project Ga0209581, IMG submission 187160) | Surface soil microbial communities from Centralia Pennsylvania, which are recovering from an underground coalmine fire - Coalmine... | ecosystem: Environmental > Terrestrial > Soil > Unclassified ...
AGTCGCCCATGAAACGGTCCACGTCGGCCGGCGCCAGGCGGCGGCGATCGCCGCGCAGACCCACGCCCAGGCGCTCCACCATCCAGGCGTTGAGGCGTTGTTCGAAAGCGTCTTCGGGCAAGGCCAGGATCGGTTTGCCGAAGTGGATCGCCTCGCCGATCAACTGGCTGCCGGCCGTGGCGATCACCGCGCGACAGGCGGCCAGGTCGCGCACGAAGCCTTCATCGCTCGGCGCGCGGAACTCGAGATTGTCGGAAACGCCGCGGTGCGGCGTGCCGTAGATCACCACTGGTCGCTCGAGCTGACGCAGCGTGCGGTCGAGCGAGGCCGAATACTGGTGCTCGCCCTTGTTGAAATAAGCCAGCAGGAATTCGCCCTCGCTCGCTTTCGTGCGCAGCACCGCCTCGCGCAGCATGGGGCCGACCAGGCGTACTTGCGGGTAGGCGGGTTCTGCCGGGTAGAAGCTGGAGATCAGGATGCGCTGGGGCACGCCCATCAGCAGTCGATAGGCGTGCGCGTCGCGCGCCCCGGCGAGGCGCAACTCCGGCGGAAAATGCGGTTTGCAGTAGGCGATGATGCCGACGTGGTCGTAGCCGATGCGCGGCAAGCCCAGCTTCATCGCCGCACGATGGGTCCAGGCTTCGGAGTCCGAGATGACCAGCTCGATTCTGCGGCGCCGGAACTCGCGTTCCACCTGCTCGCGGCCCGCTCCTGCGAGCAGCACATCGGTCAGCGGCGCGAGATTGCGTGCCAGCGTGCGCGGCACGGAGTAGGTGCCGCGCTCGTTATACACGTAGCCCAAGGTGGGAATGCGCACGGTGGGAAAGCGCGGGGACAACACCTCGTAGGCATCGCCGCCGGCGAAGACGGTGATCTCGTGCTCGGCCGCCAGCGCGGCGAGCGCCGCGGCGCTGCGCACGGCGTGGCCGCGTCCGTAGCCCATGACGCCGTAGGCGATCCGCATTTCGCGCTCCTGTGCAGTTTAAAGCACGCTAGCCGCGGCCCATGAAGGCGGCATGAAGTTTCGATTGCCTCGGCGTGACGGAACTGCGGTCAGCCGCCGGTTATGATTGGCGCATCGCCCTCGAATGCCGGCCCATGGATTCCCTCTTCGACGTGGAGCTGCTGGTCGCTTTTTTCACGCTGGCGGCACTGGAAATCGTGCTCGGCGTGGACAACCTGATCTTTCTGTCGATCAGCGCCGCGCGGCTGCCGCCGGCGCAGCAGCCACGCGCCCGCACGCTGGGCCTGGCCGGCGCCATGGTCACGCGCATCTTGCTGCTCCTGTCGCTGGCGTTCCTGGCGCGGCTGACCAATCCCTGGGTGACGGTGTTCGGGATGGAGCTGTCCGGCCGCGACTTCATCCTGCTGCTCGGCGGCTTGTTCCTGATGGCCAAGAGCACGCTGGAGATCCACGAACAGCTCGAAGGGGCGCAGGCGGACCCGCCCGTGGCGCGCGCGCGCGCGCGGTTTTTCTCGGTGATCGTGCAGATCATGCTGCTCGACATCGTGTTCTCGCTGGATTCGGTGATCACCGCGGTGGGCATGACGCGCAACATTCCGGTGATGGTCGCCGCCATCGTCGCAGCGGTGGTCGTGATGATGTTTTTCGCCGGTCCCGTGGCGCGCTTCGTCGACGCGCACCCGACCATCCGCACCCTGGCCCTATCCTTCCTGATCCTGATCGGCATGTCGCTGGTGGCCGAGAGCCTCGATTTCCACGTGCCGAAGGGGTATCTCTATTTCGCCATGGCCTTTTCGACGGTCGTGGAGCTGATCAACCTGCGCATTCGCAAGCGCGCCGCGTCCTCTGCGAAATAGCCGGCCCTCGCTCGCTAACACCCCGCGCTTCGCGCGGGGCCCGGCACGCGGCTCGGGCCGTACCGTTACGAAATCGCTGGAGCCGGGCGCGGGTTGTGTGGCGTGCGGCGTATCGGCATGCGGCCGCAGCCGGTAAAATGCGCGCATGCTGCGAATCCCCGAAGCCGATCCGGCACTGGCGCGCCTGGTCGCCGCGCTGAACCCCGCGCAGCGCGAGGCGGTGACGGCGCCGCCGGAGCATCGCCTGGTGCTGGCCGGCGCGGGTTCCGGCAAGACCCGCGTGCTGACGCACCGCATCGCCTGGCTGGTGGCCGCAGAGAACGTCTCGCCGCACTCGATCCTGGCGGTGACTTTCACCAACAAAGCGGCGGCGGAAATGCGCACGCGCCTCGAACAGCTGCTGAACGTGCCGGTGCGTGCGCTATGGGTCGGTACCTTCCACGGCACCGCGCACCGCATGCTGCGCCTGCATTGGAAAGAGGCGCGTCTGCCGCAGAACTTCCAGATCCTCGACGCCGACGATCAGCAGCGCCTGGTGCGGCGCGTGCTGCGCGCCCTGGAACTGCCGGAGGATCGCTGGCCGCCCAAGACCGTCACCGCCTTCATCAATGCGCGCAAGGAGGAGGGCCAGCGGCCGGAGGCGTTGCAGGACACCGGGGACTACGCGCAGCGCCAGCTCGCGCGGATTTACACGGCTTACCAGCAGCAATGCGAGACCGCCGGCCTGGTGGATTTCGCCGAGCTGCTGCTGCGCGCCTACGAGCTGACCCGCGATCACGCCGAGATCCAGGCGCACTACCGCGCGCGTTTCCGCCACATCCTGGTGGACGAGTTTCAGGACACCAACCGCCTGCAGTACGAGTGGCTGCGCGCGCTCGCTGGCGAGCGCGGCGTGCTGTTCGCGGTCGGCGACGACGACCAGAGCATCTATTCCTGGCGCGGCGCGCGGGTCGAGAACATGCAGCGGCTGACCCGCGATTTCCCCGGCGCGCAGGTGATCCGTCTGGAGCAGAACTACCGTTCCACCGGCACCATCCTCAAAGCCGCCAACCAGCTCATCGCCAAGAACCGCGGCCGGCTGGGCAAGAATCTGTGGACCGAAGCCGGCGAGGGCGCGCCGATCGCCCTGTACGCCGCGTTCAACGAGTACGACGAGGCCGATTTCGTGGCCACGCGCATGCGCGAGCACCTGGACGCCGGCGCGCGCCACGGCGACCTCGCCGTGCTGTACCGCGTCTCCGCGCAATCGCGCGTGCTGGAAGAAACGCTGATCCGCGAGCGCATTCCCTACCGCATCTACGGCGGCCTGCGCTTCTTCGAGCGCATGGAGATCAAGGACGCGCTGGCCTATCTGCGCCTGATCGCCGCGCGCGAGGACGACGCCGCGTTCGAACGCGCGGTCAACACGCCGCCGTGCGGCATCGGCGCCACCACCATGGAACGGCTGCGCGAGCTGGCGCGCGAGCGCCAGGTGCCGCTATGGCAGGCGGCGGCCAGCGGCGCTGCCGCGCTCGGCCGCGGCGCGTCCGCGTTGCGGCAGTTTCAGGAGCGCATCGAGCGCCTGGCGGCGGAGCTCGCCGGTTTGCCCTTGTCGGCGCAGGTGGAACAGGCGATCGAGCGCTCCGGCTTGCGCGAGCACTATCGAAAAGAGAAGGGGGAACAGGCCGAATCGCGCTTGGAAAACCTCGACGAACTGATCAACGCGGCCCGCGGTTTCGAACACCCGGCCGACGACGAAGCGCTCGATCCGCTGAACCGCTTTCTCGCCCATGCCGCGCTGGAGGCAGGCGAACAGCAGGCCGGCGCAGGCGAGGACGGCGTGCAGTTGATGACTCTGCACGCGGCCAAGGGGCTCGAGTTTCCGGTCGTGTTCCTGGTGGGCATGGAAAACGGTCTGTTTCCGCACCAGCGCGCGGTCGAGGAAGGTCATCTGGAGGAGGAGCGGCGCCTGTGCTACGTGGGGATCACCCGCGCGCAACGCCAGCTTTATCTCTCCTACGCCGAAGTGCGCCGGCTGCACGGGGCCGAACAGATCGGCTCGCCTTCGGTGTTCCTCAAGGAAATCCCGGCGGAGTGCCTGGTCGAGCTGCGCCCGCATCCAGGCTCGTCGCGCGCGGTTGACGCGCTGCCATCCGGGCGCGGCCCTGGCGGCGGCGGCCGTGCGGGCGGGCCCTGGGCGCGCGAGCGCGCCGCGTCGCCGTCCTGGGCCGGACCGGCGCACCAAAGCGGCATCGGCGGCTACCGGCTCGGCGCGCGCGTGCGCCACGCCAAGTTCGGCGAAGGCACCATTCTGTCCTTCGACGGCGACGGCGAACGCACGCGCGTGGAGATCCGGTTTCGCGACGCCGGCACCAAGTGGCTGATGCTGTCCTACGCCAACTTGCAGCCGGTCTGAAATCGGGCTTTCAACCCGAATTCACCTTGATCAGCAGGCCCTTGATGCCGTTCTCGTCCAGGCGTTCCAGGATTTCCTGGGCTTGTTCGAGGCTGTTCTCCGGGCCGATGCGCACGCGATACCAGGTGTCGGTCTGGTCGATGGTGACCTGTTCGACCCTGGATTCCACGCCCAGCAGGGCGAGCTTGGCGCGCCCGCTGTCCGCTTCCTCGCGCGTGCGGTAGGCGCCGACCTGGATCAGATACTGACCGGGCGCGGCGATCTCCGGCGTGGTCGGCTTCCCGGCTTTGGCCGAAGCGGCGGCGTCCTCGCGTGGAATCACCACCTCGTAGCTCGGCAGCAGTTCGTAGAAAGAAAAACGCGAACGCTGCTTGGGCGGCAGCGGAATCGGCTTCTGCGGCGCGTTCTTGGCCTGCGGCGCCGCCGCCGCGGACTGCGGTACGGGCTTTGGCGAGCGCCCGATCCAGACCAGGGCGGCGACCGCCAGACCGAGCGCCAGTCCCAGCAGCCCCCAGCTCCAGCCGGGCAGGCCGCCGCGTCCGCGGCGCGTCGCGGCGCTGCGCGCGGGACTGCGGTGGCGCGCGTAATCCTTGGCCATCACATTTTCTCGGGCGCGGACACGCCGAGCAGCGCAAGGCCGTTGCGCAACACTTGCCGGGTGGCGGCCGCCAAGGCCAGGCGCGCGTGACGCAGCGCGTCCTCCTCGACCAGGAAGGGACAGGCGCCGTACCACTGGTGCAGCGCGTCGGCGACTTCGCGCAGGTAGAACGTCAGCAGGTGGGGCGCATAGCCTTCCGCCGCGCTGTTCAGGGTTTCGGGATAACGCTCCAGCGCCGCCAGCAGCGTCTTCTCGGTCGGGTCGGTGAGACGGTCGAGCGTGGTCAGACCCGCGCGCGGGTCGTGCGACAGGCCGCGCTCCGCCGCCTGACGGAACACCGACTCGATGCGCGCGTGCGCGTACTGCACGTAGTACACCGGATTGTCGTTGGAGTGCGCGCGCGCCAGCTCCAAGTCGAACTCCAGGTGCTGATCGTGCGAACGCGAGAGATAGAAAAAGCGCGTGGCGTCACGGCCGACCTCGCCGATCAGTTCTTCCAGCGTCACGAAATTGCCGCTGCGCTTGCCCATGCGTCCGGAAGACAGGGTGACGAACTGGATCAACTGCACCTGCAGCGCATCGCGGCGACCGGTGAGCGCGGCGATCGCCGCTTGCACCCGCGCGACGTAGCCGTGATGATCGGCGCCCCACACGTCGAGCAGCCGCGGCCAGCCGCGCGCGAGTTTGTCGGCGTGATAGGCGAGGTCGTTGCAGAAATAGGTGGCGGTGCCGTCGCGTTTGCGCAGGACGCGCGGCTTGTCGTCGCCGAAGCGCACGGCGTCGAACCACAGCGCGCCGTCTTGTTCGTAGACGCAGCCGGCGGCGCGCAACTGGGCGATGGCGCGCTCCACGGCGCCGGATGCCACCACCGCGCGCTCCGACTGCCAGCTGTCGAAGCGCACGCCGAGCTGCTCCAGCGTGGCGCGGATGCGCGCGAGCTGATCCGCGAGCGCGCTGTCGCGGATCGTCGCATAAGCTTGCGGCAAGCGCGTCTTGAGCAGCTCGATGAGGGCGTCGAGATAGCGTTCCTGCTGTTGTTTGACCGCTGCCGCCTCGGCCTCGGCGGCGTTTTCGGCCAGCGGCGGATCGGGCGGCAGTTCGATGCCGTCCTGCGCCAGCCGGAAGGCGCTGGTACCGTGCGCCGCGCGCAGTTTCTCGGCGGTGGCACGCAGATAGTCGCCGGGATAGCCGCGGCGGGGGAAGGAAAACCACAGCGCGCCGCACAGCTCCAAGTAGCGCGCCCAGACGCTCACCGCCAGCACGTCCACCTGGCGGCCGGCGTCGTTGACGTAGTACTCGCGCTCGACCTGCCAGCCCCCGGCTTCGAGCACGTTGGCGAGCGCGTCGCCGTACACCGCGTTGCGGCCGTGGCCGACGTGCAGCGGGCCGGTCGGATTGGCCGAAACGAACTCCAGCAGCAGCCGGCCGCGCGCGGCCGCCGGCTGGCGGCCGTAGGCGGCGCCGCGTTCGAGGATCTCCGCGACCACGCGCTGCAGCGCCGCCGGCGCGAGGAAGAAGTTGATGAAGCCCGGCCCGGCGACCTCGACCTTGTCGAACAGCTCGCTTTTCGGCAGCGCGCGCGCCAGCGCTTCGGCAAGCTGGCGCGGCGGGCGGTTCAGCGGACGCGCCAGCGTCAGCGCCAGATTGGTGGCGAGGTCGCCGTGGCGGGAGTCCTTGGTGGACTCGAGCAGGATCGGCGTTTCGCGCGCGCGCGCGGCCTCGGCTTGGGGCAGGACGTCGGCGAGCGCGGCGCGCAGCAGGCTTTGCAGTTGGGATTTCATCGGCGGCGGATTCTAACAGTCGCCTGCCGTGCGGGTTCAAAAAAGATCCGCCGGGTCCACGTCCAGCGACCAGCGCACGCGGTGCGCGCCGGGCAGTTCTTCGAGCGCCGTTGCCCAGCCGGCGAGCAAGCGCTGCAGCCGCGCGCGCGAGCGGCTGCGCAACAGCAGTTGCGCGCGGTGATAGCCGGCGCGACGCGCCATGCCGGCGGGCGCCGGGCCCAAAGCCTCGACGTCCTTGTCCTGCGGCAGGGCCGCGCGCGCGGCGTGCAGAAACGCAAGCGCCGCGCCTTCGTGTCGGGCTTCGGCGCGCAGCAAGGCCAGGTGCGCGTAAGGCGGCAGGCCGTAGTGACGGCGCTCTTCCAGCAAGGCCGCGCTGAAGGCCGGATAACCCTGTTCGACCAGCAGGCGCAGCAGGGGATGATCGGCCTGATGGGTTTGCAGCAGCACCTCGCCGGCCTGGCCGGCGCGACCGACGCGGCCGGCCACCTGCGTCACCAGTTGGCCCATGCGTTCCAGCGCGCGGAAATCGCTGCCGTAGAGCGCCTGGTCCACGCCGAGCACGCCGGCGAAGCTCAGGTTGGCGAAGTCGTGGCCCTTGGCCAGCACCTGGGTGCCGACCAGGATGCGAATGCGGTTTTCGCGCACGTCTTCGAGCAGGCGCGCCAGTTCGCCGGCGCGCGCCAGACGGTCGGAGTCGACGCGCTCCACGCGATATTCGGGAAAACGCAGACGCAGCAGTTCCTCGATGCGCTCGGTGCCTTGGCCCACCGGCAGCAAGGCCTTGCCGCCGCAATCCGGACATGCCGACGGCAGCGGCCGGCTTCGACCGCAGTGATGACAGACCAGCCGTGCGCGGGCGCGGTGCAGCACCAGACGCGCGTCACAGTCGGGACAGCCCGCCGCCCAGCCGCAGGCATGGCACAACAGCACGGGCGCGTAGCCGCGGCGGTTGAGGAACAGCAGGGCTTGCCCACCGGCGGCGAGATGCCGCGCGCAGGCGTCCAGCAGCGGTTCGGCCACGCCTTGATGCAGCTCCCGTCCGCGCAGATCGACCACGCCGATGCGCGGCGCCGCCGTGGCGTGCACGCGCTGGCCCAGACGCAGATGCAGATAGCGGCCGCAGGCGGCGTTGTGCAGGCTTTCCAGCGAAGGCGTGGCGCTGCCCAGCAGCGCCGGGATCCGGTGCAGCCGCGCGCGCACCAGGGCGAGGTCGCGCCCGGAATAGCGCAAACCCTCCTGCTGCTTGTAGGAGACGTCGTGCTCCTCGTCCACCACGATCAGTCCCAGCCGCGGCAGCGGGACGAATACCGCCGAGCGGGTGCCGACCACGATATCGACCTGTCCCGCCGCCGCGGTGAGCCAGACTCGCGCACGCTCGGCTTCGCCCATGCCGGAGTGATAGCTCGCCACGCGCGCGCCGAAGCGCGTGGCGAAGCGTTCGGCGAGCTGCGGCGTCAAGCCGATCTCCGGCGCCAGCGCCAGCACCTGTTCTCCGCGCGCCAGGCTGCGCGCGGCCAGTTGCAGGTAGATTTCGGTCTTGCCGCTGCCCGTGACGCCCTCCAGCAGAGCCGCATGGAAGCCGGCTTCCGCTCGCTGAAGACGTTCCACGGCCAGCGCTTGTTCCGCGGTCAGCGCGGGCGCTGGTGCGACGGGCGGCGGCGGTGGCTCGCAAGCTTCGACCCAGCCTGCGGCCAGGGCCCGGTGCAGCGCTTGCGCGGCCGTCGCCGCGTGGGGCAGGAGTTTTTCCCGCGGCACTGGGCCGCGACTCAGCGCTTCGAGCAGCATGCGCTGCACGCGCGCCCGCTTTGGGAGGTGGTCGAGCGCCGCGCGACCGGTGTCGGTGAGGCGCAACCAGGACGGCGGGACTGCGGCCGGCGCGAGGCCGCGACGCAGCGGCCCCGGCACTGCCGTGGCGAAGACTTCGCCCAACGGATGCTGGTAGTAATCGGCCGCCCAGCGGCACAGGGCCAGCAAGCGGTCGTCGAGCAGCGGCGCCGCGTCCAGTACCTCGATGAGCGGTTTGTATTCGCGCTGGGCGGGGGCTTCGCGCGGCGGCGCGGCGACCCAGGCGATCTCCTCGCGCCGCCCGAAGGGCACGCGCACCCGCATCCCAGGCACGATCCGTTCGGCCTGTTCGGCATCCACGGTGTAATCGAACAGCCGGCGCGGGCGGGCGGCGACGGCCACGGCGACGAGCTTCAAGGCGAGTCCGGACGAAGCGCTTTCGGGTTGTGGATAATTATGTGGACAGATGTCCGCCGCAGGGGATTGCGAGCAGGCCACCACAGCACCGCAGCGGCGTTCGGACGGCAAACAAAAATTAAAATTATTTAAGATCAGCAAGTTGAGAGATGTTTTACAGAATCCCCCTGCATTTTAACTTGACGGCTGTCGGTTTTTGCGACTCCCGCCGTTTGTGTATAAGAAATCACCATCCGCTCTCTTGAAGCGATCTTTCAGGGCCCGTTTTCGCGGTTGGCCTCGGCCCGCGACATGCCGTGGCGGTGCAGTTTGCGGTACAAGGTCTTGCGGCTCATGTTGAGCCGGGCCGCGGTGACGCTGATGTTCCAGTGACAGGCTTCCAGCACGCGCCGCAAGGCCTCGCGTTCGGCGGCCGCCAGCACGTCGCCTTCGCCGTCGGCTTGCGTCGCGGGGGTTTGCTGCGCCGCCGGCGTTTCCGCCGCGGCGCGGGCCGAGGCCGGCGGGCGTAACCAGTCCTCCTTGAGATCGGCGCAGGTCAGTCGCGGACCCTCGGCCAGCGCGAGCATGGTGCGCAGGACGTTGCGCAGCTCGCGCAGGTTGCCCGGCCAGGAATGACGCAACAGGCGCTGCAGCAGGGCCTCCTCGATCTCCACCGGCCCGCGGTCGCCGGCCTCGAGCCGCAGCAGGTGGCGGATCACCGCAGCCGTGTCGCTGCGCTCGCGCAGCGGCGGCATGCGCAGCGACAGGCCATTGAGGCGGTAGTAGAGATCCTCGCGGAAGCTGCCTTCGCGCACGCGCTGGGCCAGATCGCGGTGGGTGGCGCTGATCAGGTGGATGTCCACCGGGATCGGTTTGCTGCCCCCCAGCGGCAGCACCTCGCGATCCTCGACCACCGACAGCAGGCGCGTCTGCAAGGGCAGCGGGATATCGCCGATCTCGTCCAGGAACAGGGTGCCCCCGTTGGCCTGGACGATGAGGCCGGTATGGCCTTCGCGCGTGGCGCCGGTGAAAGCGCCGGGACGGTAACCGAACAGCTCGCTTTCGATCAGGGTTTCCGGGATCGCGGCGCAATTCACCGTGACGAAGGGCTTGTTGGCGCGCTTGCTCGCCTGATGGATAGCTTTGGCCAGATAACCTTTGCCGGTGCCGGTTTCGCCCAGCAGCAGAATCGGGATGTTGCGATCCACCACACGCCGGACCACCCGCAGGTTGTCCGCGATCAGCGGATCGCCGAACTCCAGCCCGTAGAAGGCGTCGCCGGTCGGCACCGGCGCATCGCCGGCGCGCGCCACCACGGGCGTGGCGGAGAGCGCCGTGCTCGGCCGATCCGGCGGCTGCAGCGCGCCCCACAGCGGTTCGCGCCCGAGCTTGAGGCGCAGCGGCTCGCAGCGGAACGGCCGGCGCAGCGCCAGCGTCAGCAGATGGCCCAGGCCGTTTTCGAACAGCTCGTCCAGCGAACGCTGGCACAGCGCGGCGTGGTCGGGCAGGCCGAGCTGCTCCAGCGCGATGCGGTTGGCGCCGACCACGCGGCCGTCCTGGTCGAAGGCGATGACGCCTTCGTAGGGCGAATTCACGAACTGCGCATGCCGGTGGAAACGCAGCAGGTAATAGCGATGGCCTTCGTCCAGCAGCAGGCGGTTCTCGATGTTCTGCGCGCCGATCTTGGCCAGCGTGAGGGTATGGGCCTGCGCCTCGGCCGTGCGGCCGGAGATGTCCAGCGCTGCGATCAACTCGCCGCGCGGGTTGAAGATCGGCGCCGCGGAACAGGTCAGCTCGCTATTCTGTACCAGGAAATGTTCCTCGCGGTGCACGACCAGCGCGCGCTGCTCGACCAGGCAGGTGCCCATGCCGTTGGTGCCCTGCTCGCGCTCGCTCCAGATCGCCCCTTCGCGCAGGCCGCTGCGCTTGGCTTGCGCGGTGAAGCCGGGTTCGCCGACGTAGTGCACGATCACGCCATCGCGATCGGTCAGCACGATCCCGTAGTCGGTGTGCGACATATGCCGACACAGGCCGATCATCTCGATGCGCGCGATCTGCAGGAGTGGGCCGAGCTGCTCGCGCCGCATCTGCAGCTCGCCGCGTTCGACGACCGTGGGTCGCCGGACTTGCTGCGGATCGAGTGCGTGGCGCTGCAGGCAGCGGCTCCACGAATGCCGGATCAGCGGCGCGATCTCGCGATGCGCGATGCCGCCGCGGACCACCGACTCCACCAGCTTGGCGTGTCGCACGCCGTTCGGGCTCGTCAGCATGTTCTCCTCCGGTCCGCCACCCGTCTTTGCGCAAGGTCTGCGCTCCGGGTGCTCGTGTTTCGCACTTTCGCCGGGCGGTCGCCGCTTCGTCGAGCAGAGCGCCTTTCCCTGGCCGAGCCGCTAGCCTACTGCTGATCGCGGCCGGAAGAAAGCCCGTGCCCGCCGCACGTGACGCCGCGGCCCCACGTGCTGGTTTATGCTAGCGCCATGGTGGGAGATGTGACGCGGTTGCTGGACCGCGTGCGGCAGGGAGATCCGCGCGCCCGGGAGCAGTTGTTCACCTGCGTTTACGGCGAACTCCAGCGGATCGCGCGCCATAAGCTCGCCCTGGAATCCACCTTAAGCCAGCTCGATGCCGGCGGACTGGTGCACGAGGCCTATCTGCGCCTTTCGCTGGGCGGCGACCTGCGCGCTGTCAACCGCGCCGCCTTTTTTGCCTATGCCGCCGGAGTAATGCGCAGCGTGATCGTCGATTACGCCCGCGAGCGCAGCGCCGCCAAGCGCGGCGGAGGCGAGGCGCCGATCACCCTGGTGACGCGTGATGCGCCCTCCGACGAACGCGCGCCCGACGTCTGTGCGCTCGACCTCGCGCTCAAGGCGCTGGAACAAGTGGACCCACGCAGTCACCGCATCGTCGAGTTGCGTTACTTCGCTGGCCTGTCGCTGGAAGAGATCGCCGGCACGCTGGAGCTGTCGGTGGCCACCGTCAAGCGCGACTGGCAGAAGGCGCGCGCTTTTCTCTACCGCACCCTGCAGAGCTGACCCCGATGAGCGAGAGCAAAGCGTCCGCCGCGCTGTGGCGCGAGGCTTTCGCCGTCTTCGAACGCTTGCGGGACTTGGACGCATCCGCGCTCGAATCCGAACTCGCGCGCCTCGCATGCGAGGCGCCGCCGCTCGCCGCGCAGGTGCGCGGACTGTTGGAAGCGGACCGCGCCGCACAGTCGCGCGATTATCTGGGCGGCACGGCCTGGTCGGAGTTTCCGCGCGAGTCGCCGGAATCGCGCCGCGCCGCCGGGGATGCGGTCGGCCCATATCGGCTCGTCCGCAGCCTCGGCAGCGGCGGCATGGGCGAGGTGTGGCTCGCGCGCGCCGAGGACGGGGTGTTGGTAGCGCTTAAGTTGCTCCATACGCATCTGCTGCACTCCGCGCTGCGCGAGCGCTTCCAACGCGAGGGCCGCATCCTGGCCATGATGCGTCATCCCCATGTGGCGCGCTTTTACCGCGCCGGCGTCGTTGCCGACGGACAGCCGTATCTAGCGCTGGAATTCGTTGAAGGCGAGCGTATCGACCGCTACTGTGATGCGCAGCGGCTGCATGTGCGCGGGCGCCTGGAGCTGTTCCTGCAAGTGTGCGAGGCGGTGGCCCACGCCCATGCGCACCTAGTCGTGCACCGCGATCTCAAACCGTCGAACGTGCTGGTCACGGTGGGCGGCGTCAAGCTCCTCGACTTCGGCATCGCCAAGCTGTTGGAAGAGGGTGGCACTGCCGAGGCGACGGAGCTCACGCGCCTGGGCGGGCGTGCGCTGACGCCGGAGTACGCCGCGCCCGAACAGATCGCAGGCCTCCCGCTCACCACCGCCGCCGACGTTCACGCCCTCGGCGTGATGCTCTATCTGCTGCTGTGCGGATGCCGCCCCTTCGGTGCGCCCGGCGCGAGTCCCGCACAGGTGGAGCGCGAAGTGCTGGAAAACGAGCCTCCGCCGCCGAGCCAGGCGCGCGCGCGTGTGCCCGAAGAGATGGGCGCCGAAGAAATCGCACAACGGCGTACGACCACGCCGGCGCGGTTGCGCGCGCAACTGGCGGGCGATCTCGACACCATCGTGATGAAGGCGCTGAAGAAAGATCCTGCCGAACGTTACCCTTCCGCGCTGGCGCTGGCCGAGGACTTGCGCCGGTATCTCGCCGATGAGCCGGTGCTGGCGCGGTCGGATTCCGCAGCCTACCGTGTACGCAAGTTCATGCGCCGGCATCGCGGCGGCGTCGCCGCAGCCGCTGCGATTTTCGCTTCAGTCGCCGCGGGCGTCGCAGGCGTGGTCTGGCAAGCGCGCATGGCACACGCGGAATCCTTGCGCGCCGAACGAGTGAAGGACTACGTCGTTTCAGTGTTCAACGAGCAGGATCCGATGATCCGGCCGACTGCCGAGGCACTTACGCCCCAGCAGCTCGTCGCGGCAGCGGTGCAACGTCTGGACGGCGAGCTCGGCGACGAACCGCAGGTCCACGCCGAGTTGCTGGACGAATTCGGAGAGATCGAAACCAATCTGGGCGACCTTCCCGGTGCCCAAGTCCTGCTGCAGCGGGCGATCGCGGAGCGCCGCGCACTATTCGGCGGCGATAGCCGCGAGCTGGCCGAGACTCTGCGCAAGCTCGGGAACCTGCGTTTCTTCCAGGGCCGGGTGGACGACGCGCGCAGACTAACCCGCGAGGCGCTGTCCATTCTGCAACGGCGGGGCGAGGTTGACACGCTTCAAGCTGCCCGCACGAAAGAGCGGCTCGCTTCGTACGTGGCTTTCGGCAAGGGCGCGCCCCCGGAGGCCTTGGCCTTGATCGACGATGCGCTACGGATTTACGAACGCCGCCTGGGACACGATCACCCCGAGACCGCACGGGCGCTGGCGATCCGCGCCGAAATGCTGGAGCAGGCGAGGCGCGACGGCGAGGCCGAAGCGCAACTGCGCGATGCGATCGGGCGGATGGAACGTTCCCTGGGAGCCGGCACCTTACGTCTGTCTGCACCGCTGAGAGAGCTCGGCATAGTGCTCGGCCGCGAAGGCAAATTTGCCGAAGCGGAAGCAGCCTATCGACGTGCCGGCGACCTCGTGCGTCTGCAAGCGGGACCGCGAAATGTGGCCTTGGCAGGTATCCTGATCGCGCTGGGGCAGCTTTACCAGCAAGAGGGGCGCCTGCCGGATGCCGAAACGGCATACGCCGATGCGGAGGCCGCCATGCCGGAAGGTGGCGACCGCACCGACCTTCTGCGCGAACAGGGACGTTTGTATCTGGAAATGCGCCGTCCAGCGTTGGCCGAAGCCAAGCTTCACCAGTCCTACGTGCTGCGCCGCGAGCGTCTGGGTGACGGCAATGGCTTCACTTGGTTCGCGGCCTGCGAGTGGGGGCGTGGACTTGCCGCGCTGGGACGGTTCGGCGAAGCCGAAGCCATCCAGCGCGAGGCGCTCAAGCGTATGGGCGGAATTCTGGGGCCGGACGCCTACCCAAATGCCTTGGTCCTGGATGAGTTGGCCGACACCTTAGAACTGGAAGCTGCGCCGGACTGGGGCGAGATTGCCGGGCTGCGGCGCCGCGCCTTGACGCTGACCGAAGCCCGGTATCCGCAGACCCACCGGCTCTGGGCCGAGCGTGCAGAAGACCTCGCGCGGGCCCTCGCGCAGAGCGCTCGAACCGACGCGCACGACGAGGCGCTCGCCTTGCTGACCCCGGCCCTCGCGGATTTTCGCTCGGCGGCCGGAGAAGCGCGGCGCTTGACCTCGTCGCTGCTGCTGCGCGGTCGCCTTGAGATCTCCGCCGGTGCACGCGCGGCCGCACGCAGCGATCTCGAGGAAGCGCTCGAACGCCTGCAAGGTGATCGCCGGCCGGAACCTGACGACCTCAAGCAAGTCCACGCTCTGCTGGCACGACTCGACGATCGAAAGGATTGAGACATCCGCCGGCGTGCGAATCCGATGAGCTTTTGTGCGTCCGGTTTCCGTCTGTTCGATGGAAACCGCCGCGAGGTGCGGCCGAGGAGAAGCGCGTATGCAAAATCCCTGGCTGGTGCTGACCGCCGGCGCCGCGTTGTTGGGTGCGGCGTCCCTCGCTTACTCCGTCGTCCACACGCTGGCCCTGCTGCGCCAATCACTGGTCGCGCGCCTGCCTCTGCGCGCCGAGCAGGAAGTCGATTTTGCCGCGCCCGGCGATTACGTGTTGCACGTCGAGCAGCCGCGCTTCGCCCTGACGTTGGCGCACGCCGGTTTCGTCCTGCGGTCCGCCGACGACGGCCGCGAGGTGCGCTCCGCGCCAATCCTGTTCCGCACGCTGCAATCCGGCGTCAGCGCCGTGCGCTTGTCGGTACGGCGCTTTGCGGTCGTACACGCCGGGCGCTACGAGCTGACAGTGAGCGGCCTGCCGGTCGGCGCAGACCCCAGCCGCTGCGCCTTGATCTTCACCCGGCCCTACGGCGCTGCTCTCTTCCTCTCCATCCTCGGCATCGTCGCCGGCGGTTGCGGCCTCATCGCAGGTTCCGTGCTGAGCGTGCTCGCTTTTGCCGGAAAGCTGTGAGGCGATCGCACGCGATCTGTGAGGTCGCTCACGCGGTCACTCCAGCGACGCACTTTGCGATGAGCTTTTTCCCGACGCGTTTCCGTCCGTACCGGTGAGCCGGCTGGGAGCCGGCGCCGGATGCCTTCCCCGGCGGATGGAAGGCGCTGAATCGCCCGCATCTGGGCGCGGGTGCCGGGAGTCGGACATGAAAGCACAGGGAAGCTGTTACTTCGGCAAGCTGCGTTCGTCAGGAAGCGCGGTTCTGCTCGCGGCGGTCGCCGCGGGTCCCGTGATAGCCGCACCGCTGTCCTTGCCCGTGACCACCGATGTCAACGTGCTTAACATCCCGGATGTGAACGTGAGCAACGTTGCCACGGTGACAGTCGACAACGTCCCGACTGTCGCCGTCGGCAACACGATATCGGCACCGTTGCCGGTGCAGGTCGTGAGCGGCGAGCCGCTGGACATCGCCTACGACCTGTCGGGCAGTTGCAACGATCCCGCCAAGGTTTACACCGTGCCCGCCGGCAAACGACTGGTGATCGAGCACGTCTCGGTGTTCGTCCGCCTGAACGCGGGCAACGCCGCCGAAGGCAACATCACGATGACTCCGACCAGCGGACCGTACCGCAATGCCTATCTCAAGCTCGCCAGCCAGCTCGCCAACGGCGTTTACTCCGACTACGTTGCCGACCAGCCGGCGCTGAACTTCGCGGACGCGGGCGCCACCGTGGGGCTATGCGTGACCGCCGATCAGGTGTTTCCGAGCGGGAATTACTACGCCTTCGTTCACGTGACCGGCTATCTCGTGGGCGCGCCTTAGGCGGCGTCGCGAGCGTTATTCCGTCTCCGCTCATGAACGGCGCAAACGCCAAGCGGCGATCGAGTCCGTGGATCGGCATTGCAGCCGTGCTTCTCGCCGGTGCCGCCTTCTCCCAATCGGGCCGCGGCACGCTGTCCGGCTACGTCGCCTTCGAAGACACTGCGGCTGGCGCCGCACCTCGCGCGCGCGTGGTGCTGTACGGTGCGCTGCCCGGTGCGCGCCTGCACTACGCTGCGCGCACCGACGCCGCCGGGCTTTATCGCGTCGCGCCAGTGGCGATGGGCGAATACCACCTGCGGATCGAAGCGCCCGGCTTCAGGACCTACGAAACCACGCTGTACCTCCCTTCCGATTTCCAGGCGGCATGGGCGGTGATGCTGGAGAAAGACTCCGCGCATGCGCAAGGACACTCGCCATGAATGCACGCCGTTTCGTTTTCGTCCGCTCGGTGCTCGCCGCCTTGGCGCTGCTCGGCACCGGACTTGTTGCGCCTTGGGCACACGCCGGCCTCTACGACCATGAGAAACAGTCGGTCACCTCCGGTGACCTCGAGGACATCGACTACTGGAATGCGAAATGGAACATGGAGCGGTTGGAGGAGGCGATCAAGAGCCACCAACCGGAAGGCGCCATCGCCGTGCAGCTCGGCGCGGAACAGCGTGCGCTCGACGAGCTGCTCCGGAAATATCCGAACCATCAAGAACTCAAGCAGTGGCGCGAGCGCGCCGCGCAGGTGCTGGCGCAGATCGATCCCAACGCCAACCGCATGGAGGAATTCCGCGAAGGTTGCTTGTGGGCCGAAGGCGATTACCGCCTGGCCTACGCGACCTACGGGGCGGCAAAGCTGGCGGCAGCCCACCGGCACTGGGAGGAAGCGCACGACTGGGCGCGCATGGCGGTGGAGAACTTCGGTTATCTGCGGCAGCGCCTGGGCAAGAACGACCGCGTTGCCAACTGGCCGCCCGAATTCGTCACCTGGATCAATCAGACCGCGCCGCAAGCCGAGCAGCTCAAGGCTGAAACCGCGAAGCATCTGCACTGACGGATTGCGCCGCAGCACGGGAGGGAGGCACGATGAACACATTCCGAGTTTTCGCCGCCGCGGGATTGTTGGTGGCGCTTGCCGGCTTCGCATCAGTAAATCGTGTCGAGCTGGCGACGTCCGGCGTCGGAGTTGAAGATGCCGCGTCGATGGCGACGACTGCTCCGACGGCCGTGGAACGCGAACGGATCGTCCGGAGCTACGGCAAGCTGCCGTTGGTTTTCGAGAAGAACCAGGGCCAGGCCGATGCGCGGGTGCAGTATTTCTCCCGCGGGTCGGGCTACGCGCTGTTTCTCACTGCCGACGAGGCGGTGATGAGCCTGCGTTCCCGTTCCAATGTCGTCCCCGCGAAGGCGGGGATCCAGTATGTCTGCTCTGCCGGAAAATCGAAACTGGATTCCCGCCTTTGCGGGAATGACGACAAAAGACAAACCGCAGTCTTGCGCGCCAAGCTCCTTGGTGCCAATCCCAAGGCTACCGCGGTCGGTGAGGAACCCCTGCCCGGCCACAGCAACTACTTCATCGGCAGCGACAAGTCCAGGTGGCGCACCGGCGTTCCACAGTACGCCAAGGTGCGCTACCGCGACGTCTATCCGGGGATTGACCTGGTCTATTACGGCAACCAGCGCCAGCTCGAATACGATTTCGTGGTCGCTGCAGGCGCCGACCCATCGCGCATCCGCTTCGCTTACTCCGGCGCAAAAAAAATCCGCATCGACGAGCGCGGCGATCTGCGCATCGCCACCCGGAACGGCGACCTGGCACAGCACAAGCCGCTCGTCTACCAGTTCGTTGACGGACGCCGAAGGCTGGTTGAAGGCTGTTTCAAGCTGATTCGAAACGGCAAAGCCGCCGAGGTCGCTTTCATGCTCGGCACCTATGACCGCTCGCGCGCACTCATCATCGATCCGGTACTGGCGTATTCGACTTATTTGGGCGGCAGCACCGCGAGCGACCAGGCCTATGCCGTCGCCGTCGACAGCACCGGCGACGCTTATCTGGCTGGGGCCACGCGCTCGACCGATTTTCCGACCCAACACCCGGCGATTCAGGGCACGAATGCCGGTGGCGACGACGCTTTCATCGTCAAATTAAATTCCGACGGTACCGCTTTGCTGTTCGCCACTTATCTTGGCGGCAGCGGGGACGACGTTGCGACAGCGGTCGCGATTGATCCCATGGGAGGTCCAGTCATCGCCGGCGCCACGAACAGTACGGACTTTCCGGGCGTCGCGATCAACGCCATCCAGAATCACTACGGCGGCGGCCTCTCGGATGCCTTCGTCGCCCACCTGAACGCCGACGGAACGACGTTCACCGCCACCTATCTCGGCGGCAGCGGCGTGGACTACGCCAATGGCGTCGCGGTCGACGGCAGCGACGAGGTCGTGGTCGCCGGCGTTACAGGCAGTGGCGATTTCCCCGTGGTCAACGCCTTGCAGAGCAGTTATGGCGGCGACGTGACCGACGGCTTCGTCGCCAAGATTGGGAGCAGCGGGCTAAGCCTGGTGTATTCCACCTACCTCGGCGGCAATCTCATCGACAAAGCGAACGCCATCGCGGTGGACGGCAGCGGCAATGCCTATGTCACCGGACAAACCAGCTCGACCGATTTCCCCACCGTCAACGCGGAGCAGGCCATCGTCGCGGGCGAGACAGACGCCTTCGTCGCCAAGCTCAATGCCGGCGGCAGCGCGTTGGTCTATTCCACCTACCTGGGCGGCAGCGCTGAGGATGAAGCCTACGCCATCGCAGTCGATGGCAGCGGCGAGGCCTATGTCGCCGGAGAAACGAATTCCAACGACTTTCCGATGCAGAACCCGCAGCAGGCCACGATGGCCGGCGTCGATGACGCCTTCGTCGCCAAACTTAATGCCGGCGGCAATGCGCTGGTCTATTCCACCTATCTCGGTGGCAGCGACGAGGACGAAGCGTACGCCATCGCGGTGGACGCCAACGGCTATGCCTATATTGCGGGCGACACCCTGTCCAACGATTTCCCCGTGGTGCACGCGCTGCAGGCCATGCGCAGCGGCGGACCCGAAGCCATTGCCGCCAAGCTCACGCCCGCCGGAGACGCGCTCGTCTGGTCGACTTACTTGGGCGGCAGCGGAGAGGACAAAGCCTTCGGTGTCGCGCTGGACGGTAGCGGCGATGTCTATCTCACCGGCCTGACCGCATCGAGCGATTTCCCCACTGCCGGTCCGTTGCAGACCTACGCCGGTCCGCCGGGCGTCTTCGATGCCTTCGTCGCCAAGCTTGCGCCTGCGCCGGGCCAGCTGCAGTTCGCGCTGGCCAACTATAGCGCGGGCGAAAACGCCGGCACGGCGACGATTGGCGTGCTGCGCGCCGGCGGCGTGGACGACGCGGTGTCCGTCAACTACGCCACCAGCAACGGCAGCGGTGCCGCCGGCGTTAATTACCAGCCCGCCTCCGGCACCTTGAACTGGGCCGCCGGCGACAACAGCACCAAGTTCTTCACCGTCACGGTGCTCGACGATCACACGGTGAACGGGGATCACACGGTGAACCTGACCCTGTCCGATCCCACCGGCAGCGCCAGCCTTGGCGTGCCGAACACCGCAGCGCTGACCATTGCGGAGACCGACTCCGCGCCACCGCCGGCGCAACCTGGCGCGCTGCAGTTCTCCTCGTCGTCCTACCTGGTTGGCGAGAAGGGCGGCTCGGTGACGATCACGGTGGATCGCGGCGGCGGCACCGATGGCGCGGTGTCGGTGCAATACGCCACCAGCGACGGCACCGGCTTGGCGGGAACGAACTACACGGCTGCGTCCGGCACGCTCAACTGGGGCAGCGGTGACGCCGCGCCGAAATCCTTCACGGTTCCGGTGAAGGACGACGGTGCGGTGGACGGCGACCACACCGTCAATCTCGCACTGTCCGATCCTACCGGCGGGGCCATCTTGGCCGCGCCTTCCACCGCGGTGCTGACCGTCGCCGAGGCAGATACGCGTGCGCCGATCCTGGAGTTCGGCATGAGCAGTTACAGCACACCGGAGAACGCCGGCGCCGCCACCATCAGCGTGGTGCGGACCGGCTCCACCGATGGCGCGGTTTCCGTGCATTACGCCACGTCCGATGGCAGCGGCCAGTCCGGGGTCAATTACAGTGCTGTTTCTGGTACGTTGACCTGGGCCGATGGCGATTCCGCGCCCAAAACGTTCGCTGTTCCGGTGCTGGATGACGGCATCGCCGACGGCGATCACAGTGTCAACCTCGCGCTGTCCGCGCCCGCCGGCGGCGCGATGCTGGGCGCGCCCAACGCGGCGGTGCTGACCGTCACCAATATCGACAGTCCGCCGCCGCCGGGCAGCGTGCAGTTTGGGTTGGCGAGCTACAGCGCCTCCGAGCAGGCGGGGGCCGCCACCATCACGGTCACCCGTCAGGGCGGTTCCAGCGGCGCGGTGTCGGTGGACTATGCTACGGCCGACGGCAGCGGCGTTGCCGGCGTCAATTACGCGACGACCACCGGCACGCTGAGCTGGAACGATGGCGACAACGCGACCAAGACTTTCAGCGTGCCGGTCTTGGACGACGGTCTAGCCGACGGCGATCGCACGGTCAACCTCAAGCTCAGCAATCCGGCCGGCGGTGCCACGCTCGGCGTACCGTCCACCGCCTTGCTCACGGTGAGCAACGCCGACGCCCCGACCACGCTGTCCTTCGGCGCTGCCGGTTTCGAGGCGGGTGAGAAGGCCGGCGCGGCCACCGTCACCGTGATCCGCTCCGGCAGCAGCAAGGGCACGGTCTCAGTGGACTACGCGACCGCCGATGGCACCGGCGTCAACGGCACGCATTACACCGCGACATCCGGTACGCTGTCCTGGGATGACGGCGACACCGGCGCCAGGACCTTCGACGTGCCAGTGATCGACGACAAAAAAGTCGATGGGGATCACACCGTCAATCTCGCGCTGAGCAACCCGACCGGCGGCGCGGCGCTGAGTTCGCCGTCCACCGCCGTGCTCACCGTCGCGGAAGCCGATCAGAAGCCGCAGGTCATCGACAACGGCGGCGCGGTAACGCCCGGCGCACTGCTGCCGCTTTTGGGGTTTGCGGCGTGGCGGCGGAGCGCCGTCCGATCCACACGCCGAGCGCGGCCCGGCGCCTGCGGGCCTGGTTCCAACGCTCCGAAGTCAACCACCAACAACTCGCCGAATCCGTCCTGAGTTGCTTCCTCGGCCTCAGCGCACCGAAGGCAGAGAGTCGAGCAGCGCGAGCAGCCGGTCCAGTGCACCGCGGTTGGCGTCCACCGCGGCGCGTCCGGCGGCTCCCATGCGCGCGCGGCGCGCCGGGTCGCCGAACAGAGCCAGCGTTTCATGCGCGAGCGCGGTACCGTCGGCGACTTCGACCGCGGCGCCGGAGGCGAGCAACAATTCCCGCGCGGCCTGGAAGTTGTGCATGTGCGGGCCGAACAGCACCGGCAGGGAAAGCGCCGCCGGTTCCAGCACGTTATGGCCGCCCACCGGGACCAGCGAGCCGCCGACGAAGGCGACATCGGCGGCGGCGAGATAGGCGTACATCTCACCCATGCTGTCGCCCAAGAGAACCGCGCTCGGAGTTCCGGACGCGCAACGCGGGAAAGACGGCGCGCTGCGGCGCACGAGATCGAACCCCGCGTTTCTGACGAGCTGCGCCACGGCCTCGAAACGTTGCGGATGGCGCGGAACCAGGATCAGCAGCGCGTCCGGCCGTTGCTCCACGATCTTGCGATGCGCCGCGAGCGCTGCCTGTTCTTCGCCCTCGTGCGTGCTCGCCGCGATCCACACCGGCCGGCCGGAGCCCAGTTGGGTCCGCCACTGGTGTCCGGCAGCGACCTGAGCCGGCGGCACCTGAAGATCGAACTTGAGATTGCCGATGGCGCTGACCCGCGCTGCCCCCAGACTGCGGAAGCGCTGCGCATCCGCTTCGCTCTGCGCGGCGACCCAGGCGCAATCGGCCAGCACGCCGGCGAAGAATGTCCGCAG
>Ga0209581_1001908_pt1 | contig 22099 bp, 19 predicted proteins | sample Coa_R2_FD_187160 | JGI IMG/M metagenome (GOLD analysis project Ga0209581, IMG submission 187160) | Surface soil microbial communities from Centralia Pennsylvania, which are recovering from an underground coalmine fire - Coalmine... | ecosystem: Environmental > Terrestrial > Soil > Unclassified ...
ATCTTGCTGAGGAGCCTTCTTGTGGAATGCATTGTGGTAGATATATTTCCAAGAAGTGATCCTTAGCTTTTTCTATTAACTCAACTTGTCACTATGGTAAAATGGGTTGGAATTGTGCCCAACCCTCATCTAAGCAAAAGTTTGTTCGCACTAGCTTTTGCCTCGATTCTAGTGTCATCATTTGGCATATATGCACATCAAGTGTTTGCAATGGGCCAAGCCCCCAGTACATGTACCAATAGATATGATGGTAAAATAACTTCCATGACAATAACAGTAGGGCACAGAACATACAACCCTATAGCACACCCAAACATGACCTTGCAGATTCAAAATACTAGATCATACACAGTAACATTTACCATCCATACACCCAACCAGAGCTCCCAGGGAAATTCACTTAATGGAAGTACGTGGTTTGACACCAGCGCTACCGGGTATCACTTTGGAGAATGCGTAAACGGAATAGGTCCAAACCAAGATGTTACAATCACTACGACTGAGAGCCATCCAGCCAACTTGGCTCCCTCAACGACACAAACGGTTTCATGGAGTACCCTTGCACCAAGCAACGTCACATACAACATAAAGTGGACAAATCCGACACATTAGATTTTGGAATCCTTTCTTCTTTTTTCTAGTGTCTCAATACTAGAAAGATAAATAATAACAAAAATTGTAAAAACAAGATCTAGTTTTATTATATAGATACAGGGAGTCTCTCTGAATCCATCTAATTGGAATCCAACCGTTTGATTATCTTTCCAAGAGTTATTGTATCAAGACTTGATCTAATTTTTCCTTCTTTTATCTTTGTATTCCATTCCTTTATTTTGGACAATTTTTTATTTTCGCTTATTATTTTTTCAGCAAGAAGCGGGTTTGAACTATACCAAGAAATTGCAGATTGTACTACATATTGAAGATCAGAATCGTTCATGATTGGCCAGTGACAAGCAAGTGAGATATCAAGGGACACATCCAACAGTCCAAGTTTTTTCTTTATCATAAATAAAATTTCAGAAAATCTTGAAGGCGCCTCTAGTGCTGAAATTGATATATGGATGGCATTTCCATCCTGAATACTTTTTTCATCGTCGGTAAACGTTATCTTGACAGAGCCACGTTTTCCGGATACTACAATATTGTCTTCTAGAATCTCAAATGTTCCTCCCATCTCACCTATGACATCAAAGAGTACTTGTAGTCGTTCTTTTTCAATGTCTCTAACGTTGATTGCAACATTTGGTTTTTCAGAGGAGGTAAGGTTGAGAGTCTCAGACGATTTTTCTAAATTTATCTTGATGCAGCTCAGTACTGTTCTGACAAGATCCAAGTCTTCATTTTCAAACACACGCAGGTTGGGAGATTTTTTGTCTTTTTTACCCAGTCTTTTTAAAAAGCTGAATATCTCATCAGGGACTGTATTCAGCTCTGTAAGATCAATTATCGAGTGCTGCCCCAACGTATCGGATTTCCAGTATGCTGTAGTTGGCTCTGCAATGGCAGACGCCATATTATAGGCAGCCCGCCTTTCCATGGGCACAAGAACAATGGCATCTCCACTCTTGTTTGTGCGATAGTAGACCGTTCCCTCTGCGGTAGAACATTTCAAGATGTTTCCAAGACTTGTTTTGCCAGTAAATTTGCCATTTTTGTTGCTTGCCTTGATAGGATTCCATGACCTAGTTTTTGGATCAAACTCTTCCCACAGGTCCATGCTTGGAAGATCTATTGTATAAGAGTCTCCCAGTCTCCTTATTTCTGGTTTGTACAAGCTAGTCAAGATCTTGGCATGGTCATCCAATGTATGAACAGAGATTCCAATGCCCCACAAAGAGTCTAGAAACTCTTTTCGTGACGAAATATCCAAGGTACAGGTCCACCGCCTATCTACCATTCTTGGCATGACTTGGAGCTTGTTTAGGATCCTATCCAGTTTGGCTTGCTGGGAAAAATGAATGGAGTTGATTTTTGTAAATGTATTTTTGTAAGTTTCACATAGATTTGGCTTGACCCTTGGAAAGCATAGATCGCAAAATTCCAGAGGGTCAAAATTTGTGCTCATGATATCTTGAGCTGATTTGATGCCAATTTCAATTTTTATTTTATTCACAAATATAGGGAATCACTGCAGGAATCGAGGTATCTTTTTTGCAATATGCGATATAGATATCCTGCCTGGCCCAAGCACCACTATTGTAAGCAAGATGATTAGTGCCAAGAGTTCAAGCTCTATGCCTTGGTTTCCCGAAAACGCTCTTAGCTTTTTTACATATACTATGGCTCCAACCATATCGATTGCAATTATACTGCTTGCTATTCTGGACAATACGCCTACTACAAGTAGTGCCCCTCCAACAAGCTCTAACAGACCCACCAGTATAGCCATCTCAGGCGGTAAGCCAAGGCTAGACAAGAATTGTCCAAACCCACTACCAAACTTTGCCTGGCTGTGCACCATAAAGAAAACACCTACAACAAGCCTCAATCCAAAATGACTAAGATCGTGTAGAGTGTGTGTCCTAAGTGCTGCGTCCATGCACTAACTCCAACATACTAACTGTTATACTCTTTGGCATATTTTTATCACATAAATTGTGAGGCGTTTATCCACTGAAATACACTGGCACCTATGTTACGGGTTGTAGATCTAGTTTGGTCTTGTATCGTGAAATATCTCATAGATCTGTTTTTGTGTTAGTAAAGTATCATACAAGTTTACATTTGATATATCTCCAGAGAAGAGATCCTTTGCCCTCATTCGTGCATTCTCATAATATGCACCAATCGTGACATCGTTGCCAGAAGTAAGATTTTGCATGGCTTGAGTTCTAAGTTCACCGTCAACTAGAGCAGGCACCGCTGCAACCATTGCTGTCTTTTCCAGATTTCCATTCATATAGATTTCAATCGTTGTGCCGTTAAATGTGGCAGCAAGATGCGTCCACTGATCTGAGACATGACTGGCTGACTGGACTGTAGTCCATTTGATTCCATCAAATATTGAAAAAACTGCAACCTTTGATGGAGGCATGTTATTGTTTACAGCGAGTACGAATGCGTTTTCATCACTTACTACAGTAAAGACAGATGATCCTTGACCATAGTCTGGTCTTATCCAAGCAGATACAGTAAGGCTTTTTGGGGTGCGGATAATAGAATGCTCATCAAGATACTGACTTCCATGCAGTTGCAGTGAGCCAGCGGTTTGTTTCGTGTTCCCTGTAGAGTTTGTTTTAGATGATAAAAACGAGTCAGCTGGAATGGGCAGTGTTTCGTTGAAATATGTTGCATTTGAGAATTGATCTAGAAAAAGAGTAGAATTTGAGAATTCATTTAGCAGTAATGTCGCATTTGAGAATTGATCTAGAAAAAGAGTAGAATTTGAGAATTTGTCAAAGAATACGGAGCTTGCAGATATCTCATTATCGCATTTTTCAGACGATTGGCATGTAGCTAGGGCATCGTTGGTTGAAACACATAGACCTGCAAGAATTAAGATACATACTACCGTATGCAAACCCTTGCCAACTAGAGTTTTGTTCCTTTGGTTTGGCAAGACCTACACTATTCATTAGTGGACGTTACCTATCACCATATGGTAAAAATGTTCTGTAATATACTACAAGTAGAAAAGATGCACTAATTTTTTATGATATAGAAAAAACATTCTATAGGTTTGAAGATAGGTGTTTTTTATTTTCATGAAAAATAAAACTTTCAGCCTGTCCAGATATCTAGCTGTAATGCTACAATCAAAACACTTCTTTGTGATGATCTTGCTGTCTCTATCCATAGGTCTGTTCATATACAATTTACAGCCACAAAACGAAGGCAATGTTGAAGTTGTAACCAGTTCATCGTTGCGACAGGACGTCACTGTCATCGTTTCTATTGCAGGCATGTTTAGCGCCATTGGAGCCCTAGTATTCAGCGGGATATCGCAATCAAGCCAGAACAAGAATCAGTATTATCAGATTTTGAAAGATTTTGAGGGAGAATACATCAAGCTAGGCGAGATAGAGAGCCAGCTTAGAGATTTTGTAGGCATGACGTTTGAGGAGCTTTCCACGCAACCCCGTGAAATAATAGAAGATGTGGAACTATATCGATGGAAGTTTTACCAGTTTCATGAAAGGATGGCACATCTTGCCCTCAAGGGCATAATACCAAAGGAGATCGCAAGATATTATGTGTTCTCTTTTGGCGCAGACTTGTTTTACATCGAGATTGACTTCAATCCAGAGATTTTGAAGCAAGAATTGAGTTACACCATGACATGGTGCAAAAAGGAAGGCATCAAAAAACAAAGCAAATTATGATTTTTTTAAGACCAAGCCCTACTTTTTTGTCCTCAAATTCCAGCAGTTTTTGCACAAGTAGCCATTCAAGTTCCATTCTTTTTTTGGGCGATAGCTGATAAACCCAATTTTTTTACCGCATGAGCTGCAGAAATTTTTCAAATCGTTGTCTTGTTTTTCTTTATGATCAAAGCAGGGCTTGCAGAGCCATCCCTTAACACCTCATTCCTTTTTTGGTTTCCATAGATTAAATGAACCCGGTTTTGTACCGCAAAGAGCACATTTGTCTTCAGCATCATTTTCAAAGTTTTTTTCCATTAGATCTACATAGCAATTGGCACACAATAGACCATCAACATTCCAATTATTCTTTGGCTTGTGGGCATGAGAGATTTCTTTGTTACAGACCGAGCAGGATACCTTCTTTTTACTAAATAATCCTACCATGTAGAGATGAAGCCATATGGTAGATATATGGATGTAGAGAATTAAACTCAAAATTTTAATAGGTACACGGTTCGAAAGATGGCAGTAGACTATGTCACTTATGAAAACTGAACTTTTTACTCGTTCAAGATCACTTTCAGTAATAATTCCGACCTATAACGAATCCCAAAATATTACAAAGATGCTCGACATTGTCTCATCCTGCCTGCCTCCAAGTGCAAATGCAGAGATTATCGTGGTTGATGACAATTCTCCAGACGGCACATGGAAAATAGCACAAGAATATGCACGAAAGTCAAGAGCTGCAAACGGCTGCGAAATTAGAGTAATAATTCGTAAAAACGAGAAAGGTCTAAGCTCTGCAATACTTGCAGGTATTAGAGCATCAGTGGGGGATTCTGTAGTGGTAATGGATAGCGATTTTTCTCATCCGCCAGAGACCATAGTAAAGATGCTAGACGAGCTGAAAAAATCAGATTGCGATATTGTTGTCGCATCAAGATATGTGGATGGTGGTTCCATCACTGGATGGCCTTTCAAGCGCAAGTTGATTAGCAAGGGAGCTACAAAGATAGCCCAGCGAAGCCTTGGAATAAAGATAAAGGATCCAATGTCAGGCTTTTTTGCGTTCAGAAGACATGTTATTCGAAACATCAACTTTGACGCCATAGGATACAAGATACTATTAGAGATACTAGTAAAGGCAAGGGGGGCCAAAGTGAGGGAGATTCCTTACAATTTTACGGACAGAACAACCGGTACAAGCAAGCTAGACAGATCTGTAATCTTGGACTATGTCAAGTCAGTGTGGAAGTTGTACAGGTATGGAAAATCAACAAGGGAGGGAAGGACCTCAGTTCGTTTTCTATCAAAGGCCGGGCGATTCTATACCGTTGGTGCCTCGGGTTTGCTTGTGAATTATCTTGTCTCATTTCTCTTTGGTGCAGTCTTGTCTAACCTGTGGTACATCTATGCCACAATGATAGGAATCACATTTTCAATGACATCAAACTTTATCCTAAACAAGTTATGGACCTTTGAGGATAGAGACACGAGTGCGAGAAGGACCATGATACAATATGTTACATTCGTGGCTTTTAGTAGCATAGGGGCAGCGTTCCAGCTTGGAATGGTCTACCTGCTAGTAGGCACAGAGCACATGAGCTACGCATTGTCTTTGTTCATATCAGTTGCAATAGCTTCTATTGGCAACTTTATACTAAATAAGAAATGGACCTTCAAGGAAAAGGTCTGGAGCTAGTTTTTCACTTTTTTATATCCAATCTAGCTTGTTTCCTTTATCTCTATGCGATGCCCTTCATAGTTTACTCTGAGATTTGTATAGGGATACAGCGAGGTGTCATAGTTTTTGACATTGCCATCAAACGTCGCAATAGTCTTTGAATCGTTGTATAGCTGTTTGAGCTTACTTCCTCTGTTTATGTCAATAAGATAGTGCTGGTCTACAACTAGTACCACCTTCTTGGTAGGGATTGGTTGCCACAAAGCAAGAGAATAGTCTATGAACACATTTTGCTTGTGAAATACACTATCGAATAGCCATGAGTAAGTCGGGCTTGCAAGTATCGTTGTTTGGTTGTCTCTATCCTTTACGTGCTGTAGGACAAACGATGCTGCTTGAAATTCACTTGAAGACATGTTTGTAGTGATAAGCAACACTGTGCTTGCAAGTCCAAAGACGCCCAACCCCACGATTATCGCATATGGCGTAACCTTGTTTGTTTTCTCTTTTTTTATCATGCCAAGAACTCTTACAATTAGAACGGATGCAGATATGCAAAAAACTGGTAAAACTGGGATCCAGTAAAAATACTGGTTGAACCCTATGGCAAGAAGAAAGATTACGAAAGGCACAAACCACATCAAGATGACATAATCTTTTCTGTAAATGCAGAACGCCATACCTGCCATTCCTAATACAAACAAAACAGGATCCATCTCAAAAAACAATTTTGATATATATGGTAGACCAGAGCTGTGCCTCTGTGTTTGGCTCAAAACATCGTCAACCCAGAGATTAAACTGTCCAGATTCTATGCTTTGAAGAGGCCAGATGAATGGTATCAAAATCACTGGGATTATCCAAAGTACTACCATCTTGGCATTTTTTTGATTGCCAAAATATACCAGACCTGCAACCAGCGGAATCATTGCAAACACCGGAATCTTGGTAAATACAGCAAGGCCCATGCATATTCCGGAAAGAAGAACGATTGCGCTTTTACGGTTACAAGTTTTTGATTTCATGGCAAGCAGGATCGATGCCAAAAGAAACGGCAGCAGGATAGAATCAAGTAAGATTCTTCGTACCATCCATGTCATGGGCATCACCGCAAAAAGCATAGAAGAGATTAGCGCAACCTTTGTGCCATACCTATTTTCAGCAATCTTGTAAATTAGAAATGTATCAGCAACGGCAAGCAATCCCATGATGATTCTCGGTACAAGATACAAAGTGGAAATGGAGTCAGGGCTTGTAGAGGGATGAAGCGAGGCTGGAAATCCAATTACATATAACATCGAAGCTAGAAAAATCTGTCCAAAGAAGGGATGATCGTGGAAGAAAGCCTCTTGCGGACCGAGGCCTGCAAGTACATGCATAGCCCTTCGCATGTACACACCTTCGTCAAAGAAGAGGTCAGGAAAGCCCACTGCGTTCCAGAGATGTGTAAAGCCAGATAGTATCAGTATAGCAAAAAGAAGATATTTTATTCTAATAGAGTTGATTTGGTAGGTCACATCCTTGGGATTTGATGTACCGTTAAAATTGCTTTTCATTTTTCACAAGAAACAAGACAATAGATCACAAAACATCAGAATGTGTCTATCCAGCCTTGTTTGTCATGAAAGATTTTTTCTTTTGTCTTTTGAGGTATAAAGCAGATATGGTAACCGCTGCAATTATCACAGCATATACAAGATATAGATAATTTTCGGCTAATTCTATAGAAAGAAGATATTGTTTTGGGACTAGCCTGTAGATTGTGCCATCGGAGAGAGATACAATGTAAACAAGTCCGTTTGGTCCTATCTTTATGTCAGTCATGCATCCAAAACCCGTTCCCAAAATTATTTCATCCATTGAATCATTAGTGTTTACAATGTTGTGTTGTAGTTGTGGGGATTTGAACACAAACCCGTCCCTATTCTGGTTTAATTCAAATTTGTACAAGTTACCGTTATTGCAGTCGCCTACAAGCACGCTGTTTTTGTAGCCTGGAAACTTGTCAGAATCAACAAAGGATATGGCAGTTGGTGCAACCGGCGTTTGCCATGTAAATTGAGGATCATGGTATACATAATTTTTGTAATGCGGTATTTCTGCCAGCTGTGTAGTGTTTGCTTGCCCTGCCACAATTCCCCAACCGCTGTTAAAGTTTGGAGAAACCAAATTGACCTCGTCTCCGTAAGCAGGTCCATTTTCAGTATCCCATAGATTTCCCGTTACGGGGTCCACCGTCAAGCCAAAACTATTTCGTATTCCTATGGCATAGTAAGGACCTGGTGGAACTATAGGCAAAATCACTCCAGTATCATCAGGCGCACCAGTGGCATTATTCTCAAGCACTCCACCCTTTCCTTCTTCTGCCCTGCCATTGTCACCTACCACAAGATAGACGGAACCGTCGAGTCCTGTTGCCATTATACCACCAATGTGATAAATTTCAAAGTGAGGCATTGTCTTCACCAGAGTCTTGTTCACTAGTTTTTGACCGTCCCAATCGTAGCTGTAAACGCAGTTGCAGAGGGTTGGGCCACCTTTGGAGGCAACCTCAGTAAAATAGAGGTAGATCTTGTTCCCTACTGCATCTATTCCAAGCATTCCTTGATCATCAGTGGTTGTAACATTTTCCTTTAGTACTGGAGTTCCCTCAAAGCCACCATTTCGTATCAGGTGTACCTCTCCCGAGTATTTTTCAAGCACCAAGATGTCATTTCCCACAAAGGCCATTGTAGTCGGAGCGCAACATATTCCTGTTACGTACTTTTGTACTACCAAATTATCGTCTTTAACTGACGGCATTGCAAAGGCAGAAGAAAATAGCAACAGGGGTAACAAAAAAAGGACCAGATAGACTTTCAATCACATGCAGTAAAGCCTACATGCATACAAGCGACAAAGTTTATTCTAGTCTACAACTTGGGTTAATCTTTTTTTCTGCCTTCAATTTTAAAAGTGAGTATGCATAATTTGGATTAATGGTTGAGAGGCGATTTCACCTACCAAGGCCGCCAGGCAAAGTTGCTACAATCAAACAAGAATCGCATGGAAACCAGCAGTTCCAGCCTCTGCCGCCACCCCCTGGAAAAAAGCCATACTGCCTTTCACTAGGTGATGTACTATCTTCAGATCAGATAAACCAAATTATTGACTCAAAATCAATTGTATTTCATACCATTGGGGACACTGGAGGAATTGTCAACGGTACTCCACAGCAGAATGTTGCAGACGCGATGGAATACGATTGCGCAATTTCCAAACCGTCGTTTTTTTATCATCTTGGAGATGTTGTGTATTTTTACGGCGAGGCAAGCAATTACTATGCACAGTTCTATGAGCCATACCTACACTATCCTGGACCGATATTTGCCATACCTGGCAACCATGATGGCGACATTACAGTAGGCAGCCCGCCATCTCTTACTGCATTTGTGGAAAACTTTTGTGCAAAAGAGCCACACCTGACACCAGAAGCTGGAGAGGCACCACGTGATGCCATGACCCAGCCAAACGTCTACTGGAGTCTTGATGCGCCCTTTGTAACAGTCATAGGCCTTTACTCAAATGTACCCGAGGGAGGACAGTTTGAACAGGAACAGCTGAATTGGTTTTCAGATCAAATCAGCTCAGCTCCAAAGGACAAGGCACTTGTCATAGCAGTTCACCACCCTGCATATTCTGCAGATGACGAGCATGGTGGCAGTGCAGTAATAGAGCAGGCACTTGATGATGGATTCAAAAAATCTGGCCGCGTTGCAGACCTAGTATTAACAGGACATGTGCACAACTACCAGCGGTTTACTCGACAGTTTGATGGGAGCGAAATCCCATACATCGTAGCAGGTTCCGGAGGATATCACAACTTGCACAGACTAAATCCGTACTATGGAAAAAACATTACAGTACCATACAAGATGCCAAATGTTGACAACCTCACACTTGAAAACTATTGCGTAGACAACTATGGGTTCATGAGCATTCAGATAACCAAGAGTTCCATTGTTGGGCAATACAACATAGTGCCAAATCCAAAAGATACGTGGAGCGGAACATACAAGAGAATAGATAGATTTCAGATAGACCTTGAGAGCCACAAGGTTTCTTCTATTCAGTAAAACTCCATAAGATCGAGTTTATTTCCAAAATTAGGGGAATTTTTCCCATTGTTCCCAAAACTGGTCTACCAAGGATTTATCAAGGTACGGTACAAGTAAAGATGTGCCAAGAAAAGAATACAAAACAATCACGGTAAAAAACCAGTGCTATGAGCACTTCAAAAAAGCTGTAAGGGATGCCAAGAAAAAAGACAAGTCGCTTGATAACAGCACGTTTCTAAATTTGCTTGTAAGTCATCATTACAGGACTAGAAGATCATGACACTAGAAACGCCAAACCCTTCATTTGAAAAGATGTGGAAGTTTATAGGAGAGAGGCTCGGTCCTCGGGGAAGGATGCCAGACAAGGCAAGCCTAGATTACAAACAGGCCTTTGAGTTGTATTCCATACTTCTTGCGGAAGACATGATGTTCCGAGAGATGGCTCAGATTGTAATACTCAGAAAAGAAACAAAAATCCTAAAAAACATACAGAATTAATCATAGGACAGTACCGGCCCAAGATTCCTATTTTTCCTTAATGTCTAAAGGATCAATAATGTGATGTTGACAATATTGAAAAATAAAATGAAACTGTAGGATGAGTTCGGATGGGGTTAGGAGAACTCTGTTATTCCCCCTACAGCTTCACTGTGGAATGGTACCGCAGTAAATTAAGTTCTGTGTAACATTGTTCTATGCCTTGGTGACGGATGTAAAATACGATTTGATCGTAGAATCCATCTGAGATCGTGCTATGATCTTGGGCATGCTTGGGTTAACCGTCATAAGATTGGTCGAGGGATATGTTCCATTGTGTAGCTCTGATACTTTAGTTCGACAATCCAAATCCTTTAGAACAGCGACAGATGCGTAAGTTCCAGCGAATAGAGAAAGAAGAAATCTATCAACTGCTATTTTATTTGAGCCTGGTATCTGCGGAACAATATGGTATTTCCATCAATGGAAATAACAAGTAGATAACTTATTCAAAATACAATCCAAACGAAACGATCGTACAGTACACTAATTTAGAAAATTATCAGCATATCAAGATAACTAATGCAGACAGAATATGATTGATGAAAACAAAAAGCATTGTTTTGACTGCATTTCTTGCAATAGCAGCAATCTTCGCTATTGCAACAATAGCAGCAGCACCAGCAGCATTTGCAACTGGAACGTCTTCCTCTAACAGTGGAGGACAGTCAAGTTGCAACGATGACTGCAAATCAAATTCTGTGACAGCACCACAGACAGACAGTATGGGGACATCATCCTCAAGCAGTGGCGGTCAGTCTCAGAATCCCACCCCAATAGGAGCAACACCACAACCAGACTTTAGCATGGGAACTCAATCGTCAGGTAGCAGCGGTAGCGCTCAAAATCCAACACCAATTGGTGCTACACCACAACCCAACTCAGAATTAGCACTATATGGACAGGGACCAGCTAACAGTGGTGGACAAGCTTCCTGCAACGATGACTGCGGCGGCAGATAAAAAATAGGAGCAATCCTATCCATTTTTTATTTTCCATCACCCAACCTGTAACACATAGAAAAATCTTAGAATTGGAATTGTTTCACCCCAGATAGCAACAAAACCTGAAATTACATCATGAATTATTTTGATCTTACATAACAATCTTACAATTACTTTATCCCAACAAGTTACAGTAAACTGATGGTAGGTTAGTGGGTTTCCTACGGGCGCATGGTGTAAGAATTGGATACATGTCAACATCCACTCCCCACAGTTTACACACAAAACCCACACTATATGTTTAAAGATTTAGCGTTGTTATTTTAGTGCCTTGCTGACAAGTGATTCAATTTGAATTGATATATCAGTTAGTTTGTGTCTTTCTGTATCACGGTTACAGCTTACTAGAATAGTCCACTTGTCAATATAGAATATCAGCACATGAACCTTATCTCGCACAAGATGCACAAACGTATTTGGGCCTAGCATCTCATCATATAGTTTTAGCAACTGCCTTAGAACCTGCATGTCCACTCCAAGTACTGAGGATTGGTTTTTATCCAAAAGAAATGATTTTGTAGAAACTTTGCTGTATACTATTTTGCCTTCCATATTTGTGACAAATACAAAACGAATTGAGTCACTTATCGCTACTATATCATCTAGCAACCTATTGAAATCCAAAGTGTCCTATTTTGATATAGGATAGAGCGTTTTAACCATTCCTCAGTTGCAACGATTTGTCCGGGATTGTCTTTTATTTTGAATAAAATCTCATGTGCGTATTTATGTACTGTATTTTTTGTTCCATGGTTTTATTTATAGAAATCTAGTTTTTAGAATAAAGGTAAGTGAAATTATTTCATAATATGAATACATCATTTGAATTAATCATAGAAATCTAATACAAGTTGAAATATTTCGGAGTGCATAACAATACATGATGCCAATATCTCGCAAAGAGATTTACGGCAGGGCCAAAGCAGGGGCTATCGCAGGAATTGGCGGCGGACTTGCCCTCCTTGTGTCAATCTTTGGAATTGATGCAGGCCTGAACCTTCCTCCAGGAAGTTTCTACATGATGATAGGACTTGCAGTGGGATTGCACGGAATGACAGCGACAATCTTTGGAGGAATGGTTCACATGCTCACAGCGGCAACAATAGGAGCTGGCTTTTGCGTGTGCTCATCATTGCACCCATGGCTTTACATAAGAAGCGTCTGGAAGGGAGTCTTTGCAGGCGGAGTGACAGGGCTTGAAGTGTATGCCATTTTCTTCATGCCAATAACTCTGTACATAATGATCCCAACCTTGGATGCAGCTGCAACCAATTCAGCGTTTACTGCACAAGAGATGACAGCAATCACGGTGCTCAAGTCACACATAACCATGATAATTTGGGGTGCACTGGCACTACATGTCACATATGGTGCAGTAATGGGCTTTTTCACAGGCCTGATAGTTCACGAAGACTATAGAAAGAGTCCAAAAAAGAACCTCAGAGACCTCGAATCAGAATCTATGCCAGCAACATAGATTCTCTCTGCTTTTTGTTGTGTGAATATGATTATTCCATTTGCTTTTCTGCAAGAAAATTTTTCATTATTGATATGATGTATGATGAGGTTCTAATGTGGTCATGGTTGTAGTTTGCGTGGTTAAATCTCATAGATTCATGTAGCGTTAATGCCTTGTCCCAAATAGCTCTAATTGTGGATCGGTCTATGGTCCACAGAGAATCATCTGATGTGGTAACAACTATCCTTCCACCTGAATACTTGGCATGAAATGATTTTGACCAGTTGAACCGCTAAGGGCTGATCTTTGGCTAAAGGCCTGAATACTTGGCATGAAATGATTTTGACTGGGTTGCAAACTGCTTTGATGTTGCAAGTTCCTGTGTCAACAGGTTCCAGAATTGGTCAAATTTCAACAGTTGTATAATAACAGAACTCTGATTTAACTAATTTTGAGTCGTATGTAACAATATTTTCCAGAATCATATTTTTTCTTTCAAACAGTACCTAAAATAGAGACAGAAACTATTTTTGTTAGTTTGTATATAATGCAAGTAGACGTTAGGAAATAGACCACATTTGGTGGGTTAAGCCCCATCATGGTGGAAATTTATTTCCAATCTACTTTATCTCTGCAAGTTGGAAACGTTTTGATCTTACAAGTATAATGCTGCCAAGTACGACTATTCCACCTTGCAAGACCTTGCTTGCCAAGTCTGTTACACCAACATCCTCCTGCAATCCTACAATTGGCAGATTTACATTTCTTGATGCAATGTAGAGGACAATCAGTGCGGCAGAGCCAATAATGGATATAATATACGGAGCCCTGCTTGCAAGCTTACTCTTAATCATCCAGATGCCAAACGGAAAGTACAGTATTCCGGCAGTTGCAAATAACGTTGTTTCTACTTGGGCCGTCAATTCTGTGTTAAACTCTTGGGCCTCCACATATGACTCGTAAAAGTAGATGCTTCCAGTTGCAAGCATCAAACCGCTAACTATGTAGATTAGCAGATTTGACTTTGTCATATACCATAATGCGGACTTTTTTTATTTAATAACTGATGACAATTATCAATTCTGAGATTCATTAAATATGATACAATACAATAGTTTTTTGCAACTAGTTGCAATATTCATTATCAATTTTAGAAACTATAATTTTGATTTATATCAAATGACGACTCTAACTTATCATGGTTTCCATAGATCTTAACGAAGAGGAAATCAAGATGCTCATAGCTATCATGCAGTTTTCCATAGCAGCGTGCCCACTTGGCAGTGTCAGCCAAGAGTTTGAAATTGATACGGAAATGCTTGAGAAGCTTATCGCAAAGATGGAAAAAAGGTTATCATGATACTACATTTACTTTGCAAACGCCATACATCTACAAACAAGACATTCCATGCTATGAAAGCCGATAAACTCTGCTCCACATCCAGAACACTTGAGTTTGATTATCTGACTCATATCCATATATTACCTACAAATTATTTATTTTCGAAATTCAATTTTCAGAGATGATTTCCAAAGTTGATAACACGCTTTGCGACTCTCATACTTGCAATAGGATGGCGTGTTATCAAAAATGAGAATCAAATGACAATGTGCTAATTATCACATATTAGTTGACAAAGAATCTTTCACATGCCGCTTGAGAATCTCAGAATTGATAATCAAATTCAGATTTTTTATAAGAAATGTTTTTTCAGAATTTCATGTATACAGGAAGGAAGAGATTCAAGAAAGAAACATGCATAAAATGTGGAAAGCCAAAAGAGCCTGGGAACGATACCATATGGTGTAATTCCTGCACAAGGAAACAGAGACGCAGTCATTCTAAGTGGCTATCTAATCAATAAATGAAAGCTGTGCCTATCTTTATGTCGCATAAAAAAGTCTTTTGCCTCAAAATCCTGAGATCTTTGACAACTGATCTGAGAACATGCCCAAGATCACTAGGTCTTCTAGCGTGAGTGTTTTATTCTTGGGTCATGTACAATATTATTTGAGACAACAGGCCTCTTTGTCTTGGCTATTGCTCCAACTTTAGGGGGTTTAGTGTCATTATTAGGAGAATCTACAAAACGCTAGTCTCCTTTTTTCTATTTTTATTATCCCTATGTTTTTGTTGTTGCAGTATTGGATGCAAGGCTTGTTCCAACAAAGTTTATTGCAAACACTTGGAAATAGTATGTTGTGTGGGGATGCAAACCTGTTGCAGTAAATGTTGTCGAGTCCGCTCCAAATGTTGCAAGAGTTAAAAAGGTAGAGTTGTCGGTCGATATAGTTATCTGGTATTCTGTAATTGGAGAGCCTCCGTTGTTTGATGGTACGGTCCACGAGAGACTAACCTTTGAGTGGCCTATTGACTTTGCAACAAGTCCAGTTGGCGCAGATGGAACCGTAGCTGTGGTGTTGTCTGACGTAGTAGCAAATGCACTATTAGACGGAGAGCCAGTCCCCACCGAGTTTATTGCCGATACCTGGTAGGTGTATGTAGTTCCTGCTACAAGCCCAGTATCTGAATATGTAGTGCTTGTAGAGACAGTATTTGATATAATCGTGCTCCATGTCGAGCCTCCATCGGTAGAGCGCTGAATCTGGTATCCGGTTATGGCAGAGCCACCGTTGTTTGATGGAGCAGTCCATGACAGGTTAATCTGAGATGATGATACTGTGATTGCTGTAAGTCCTGATGGAGTTGATGGTACTGTAGCAGTAGAGCCTGTGTCAAGGTCTGCCACTTCAGTTGAAAAATATGATGGCAGTACATCGTATGGATTAGAACCACCCGCGTTTGTTATGTATAGATATGCCACATCGTTTGATGCGCTTGCAAGGTAACTTGAGATTGGAAGCGAGCTTACACTGTATGCTATAAATGAAAAGTCGGATTTTGGATAAATGCTGTTAAACGTATATGATAACAGGGTGGATAGCGATGGCAGTTCTGTGCTCTCGTATATCACGATATTGTCTACGGTTCCGACATAGGTTGAGAGCGTAGATGTACCTGGGTTTCCTACAGTCATGGTCATACCTAGAGATTTTGCATAGCTTGAGGCAGTGCTGTAGTAGGTTTCTCCACCTGCTGCGTTATTCATCTCGTCAAAGAAAATGCCGTTTACATGGTACCAGTTAGACCAGTTGTTTATCTCAGTCTGTACTTGGGACATTGAGCGTGAACCATAGGCAGTATCGACGTATCCAAGGACGGTAATTCCCGCTGCTTTCATGTTGTTGATTCCGGTTACAAAGTTTTGGTCGATTGATGTTCCCGCACCGCTGCTGCTGATGTCTGCAATTACCACAAAGGGAACGCTTGGGTGCTCGTTCTTTACGTTGATTACAGTAGTCCATGTGCCGTCTGTTGGATAGGTGTAGAGCGGGATCATAATACCGGTGGAAGATGTAGCATACGCTGGATGATATTGTGAAAGAGTTATCGTTATGAAAAGTACCATCACTGCAACAAGCACGATAAATTTTCTAGTAGATTTTATTTCCAAATTGTACTAGGATAATTTTCTATAACATAAAAGTTCCGCGTAGAAAAAACATGAAATAAGATGATGTATGCTTGTTGAGAATAATATTTTCAAGATCGGAAAGGCGAATTGAGATTCAACTTTCTTCTGTTTCAATAAATTATTTAATGATGAGATTAAATTTTCAAAAATAGTTTCCAAATTTGATATCCAGAAACTGTATAGATTCTGTTTTTAGGTAATTTTCTGGCATGGTTTTGGCATTTCATATCCTAAATGGTAATAAATGGTAAGATTTTGCCGTTTTTTTCCGTGCCTGAAAAAATGTGTTGCAACAATTAGGAACTGAAATTTAGCTCTCAAAAAGTCGAATTTTGCTGCTTTTTTTGCAAATTCGTCGATCTCAAACGCGAATGCATTTAAGCAAGTTTTTGCAAGCCAGCTTTAATGCAGTTAGAATTTGGGAATATCATATACGGGTGCGAGCCATGAGTGCCAACAAACGAGGCAAACCGACCAAGGAACGACAGTTATCCATATTTGAAAAGATGATGAACTGTTTTGATGAGGGTCTTTCAGCACCAGCTGCAGCAAGAAAGCATAGCATCGACCCAAAGACGGCATATAGCTACTATGACCAGATCATAGAACAATACAAAGAAAAAACTTTTGATGATTTATTGGAGAGGCAGGAAAGAGAGCGTGTACAGGTAATTGCAACATTGGACAAAGATATCGAAGAAGCTACACAACTGTTGGAACAGATAAGGGAAGACAAAAAGTCATATCTTGAGAAACGCAAGCCAGTCCCAAAACACTTGTTTGACCAAGAGATTGAAACAATGAAGTACCGATCCACTATAAAAGACAGAAAAGCAAACTATGTCATCAAACCAACTCCAAGTGAAGCCTACGACATTTACGTGGAGGAGGACGAAAAGAGGGAAAAGGATGGCAAGACTGGATAGTGCTGCAAATGAGGCAATCAAGCTTGCACGAAGGATGGCAAAGGCACGACTGGATAAAGAAAAGCCATTAAAGAAACCAAAATACTGGAAGGGAAAGAAAGTCATACCTCTTGTAGAATTTCGTAAGAAGGAATTTTCTTCTCGTTACAGATGGCAAGATTATTTTCCAAATGAGTTTGTGTCAGGACCTCCTGGATTTACCGGAAATAACGAACTCTCCATGAAAGAACAGGGTGAATGGCGGAAAGAATTTCTAAAGTTTATGAAAGTGCACAGAGATCCAGATTTTGGCAAATACCTTTGTCGTTTTTGTATACTCAACCCGGAAAATATCATACTTCCCAATGCGATAAGGGAACCAATGATGAAATTATACCATTTTGAAGATGGTAGAACCACTGAGCCATGCAATGTAATCAACGAATTCCGATGTCCCTATGATAAGAATAATCCGAGATGGGAGCAGTTGGACTTTTTAAGCGTCTCTTGGCAGATCGTGCAAGATGCAATAACGTATTTCATGAGGTTATCAGGTTACAAACAAAGTCTCTATTTGGTTGACTTTAATGAAAGAACTCTTTATCAGTATAAGAGCGATGGATCATGTACAAGAAAATACAATATTGAAGGTTCTTTGGACGAGATAAAGATTCCAAGAATCGAAATCAAAGGCCATAACGACATGTACTACATCATGAAAGACAGAGGCGAGTTGAAAAAAATGTTGGAAGAATACGCAAAGTCTCCCATAGATAATAAGATAATTTATCATAGACAACACGAGTTTGCAGCTGAACACATAAAAAACAATATTGAGATAATCCTTCAGTGTTTTTCAATGATGAAGGACGTTATCAAGCTGGAAGATTTGCGCGACTACAACGGTAAGACAGTTCAGGATATTGAAAATGAAAAGAAGCTAGTCAAAGACAACAAGCCTCAAACAAAAGAGGACTTGCTTCCAGACGGTGGTCTTTCAGGTACATGTATGACATGTAATGAATTTGCCAATATACGGTGCAAGAATTGCAACGTATGGATGTGTGTTAATCATTGGAGAGAACATGCAAGAAACCACGGTATGAAAGAAATTTGAGGATAGACATTCATACAAATTGATTTATTGTGTTTCTTTCAACTCCGACAACGCATATTCAAATCCATGTGAACGGCTTGCAAATCTTTTTCGCTTTATTTGTATATCTAGCCACTTGATAAGTTCGTCATCGACTGTAATGCTAAGTTTGGTCTTTGCCAACGGTATGACTCAGTAGGATAAACAATTTAACTGAGGGTGAGATATCATCCTACTGAATAGGATTAACCTGATAGTTTTATTTCATAATCAAAGACAGAATCAAGAGAAAAGATCACTTTGTCACATTTTTATAATATTACTAGTCACAGTGTCAATTCTAGCGTCTTATAATTCCATACTTGAGAAACCAGCTTTTGCAGATGCTGTTTTTCCACAGGTAGAAATCAATATTCATTCAGGCTCTTATGATCAAAGCCAGCATCTGACATTTTACCCACCTTCGACATCGGCATTTGTTGGTCAGACCATCGAGTTTGGAAATGGGGATATAGTTACACATGAGATAGTCTCTGGAAGTCCAAGTTCTGGATCTGACGGTAGATTCGATAGTGGGCCATTAAAACCAGGACAGTACTTTTCCTATTCGGTAACAGCAAATGATGTTGGTGTAATCAACTTTTACGACAAGACATATCCATGGATGACAGGAGCAGTTACAGTTCAACGGTCACAAGGCGGATACAAAGTCATCCATAACGTTGGTGGTGACGCAGGAGATGGTAAAACATCGTTTGATGTCCAATATTTATCAATAGAAAACATCATCAGTTCTTCAACTGATCTTCAAGACAAAACCATTAACTTTATTCTAAGCGGGCAGACAAGCCAAACTAGTAATTTAACACTTGAACTTCCAAATGGGCTCATTCAGCCCCCTATAATGGGAGTACAACTAGATGGCATGCTCTCAAAAAATTTCGCTGTTACGTACAATCATGGAATCTACGTACTTACGATTCCGATCACACCACAAACCCATCAAGTAAGCATAATTGGTACTTCAATCTTGTCAGGATCTTCTCCTCAGACTGCCACTATAATCTCGTCTTCCACTTCTAGTTCTACCACATCTCAGCAGCAGATCAAACTTAGTAATGGAGGGATTATTTATGTGGGATTTTCAGCAACTCCCGCAAATCCATCACCTCGAAGTCTGGCAAATCTTCATGTTTTATTTATTAACAAATCTACTAAAGATCTCCAACAACATGTAGATTATAGAATATCAGTTATGGAAGGAAGTAATAAAATCTGTGATAGCTCGGTTATGCATTCAACAAACGGCTCGATCAATTTTCCATGTATCTTCCAAGACGCTACCACATATCAGATCGTTGCTGAGGTGGACGGAATACTTTTCCAGCCAATACAAGCACAAACTGCAACATTCTCCTTTTCTATAGGAGGAATACAAAATCCAATGCAGGCTCCTCCAATAATTACTGTATCAACTGACAAGACTTCCTATAACTACGGCGATACCGTTATGATTTCAGGAAATATACAAAACGCCATATTTGGAACCACTCTTGCATCAACCATCACCGGTCCCGACAATGAAATTGTGGATAAAGGAAGTATGGGTGTAAACCTCGATGGATCGTTTACCAGTCAGATACCAATCACGGGGCATTTATGGAATAGGACTGGCACCTATCATGATTTTCTTCAGTATGGTGAAACTGACGGTACAACATTATCATTTATAGTGAATTACAAACCATACTTGATCACACAACCAAATAGCACCATAGTAGAAATGACAAGGCAAATCATTTCTACAACACCTGTGGATTTTGGTTCAGATAATGCAAGTAGCATTGCCTTCAAATGCCAAGCATTTCTTGCAATAAAAGCATGGGTTGATGCCTATGAATATTGTAACAAGGCGTTACAGCTAGATCCTCAAAATACAGATGCTCAGAGGGGTAAGGAGTATGCATACAATAACATGACTCAGATTGTATCAAGTATTGTCCAAGCAGATAATACTCTTACTACGAATCCAAGTGATGAGATTGCACTGTCCAGCAAGGCAGCTGCGCTGATTGGCCTTGGCAAATATAGTGATTCACTTTCTTATGAAAATAAAGTTCTACAGATAGACCCTGTGGACTCGGAAGTTTGGCAAAACAAGGCAATAGCGTTATTCCATATGGGAAGATATGCCGATGCATTGCAAGCCATCAATAATGCAACTCTGTATCCAATCAACTATCCATTAAAGATCAGCATACTATACAGTAATGGAAAATATGATGAAGCTATTCTCTATGTTGACGAGTTCTATAAACAGTTGGGTGGCAACATGCAACAATCGGAAGATCTGGCTAACTTTGAAAAAGGACTAATATATGAAAAGGCGAGCAAGCATGATTCAGCTAATCAATACTACCAACTTGCTTTGAGCGATGGTGCTCTTTCAGCTGTGGATTTGAATGTACTAAAAGCTAGAATGTATTACAACTTGCTTATGGACTTTAACAAGACATTAGAATATGCAGATAAGGTATCTCCTGATTCCCCATATTATCATGAGGCTTCTGAAATGAAAGTGATAAGCTCCCATTACCTAAACAGTCGGGCAAATCAATCTCAATCTGTCTCCGAAATTCAAACAAATTTGGCAACAAACACAACCATGCAAACTTCTGTCAACGCAGCAACACAGATTCCGGATTGGATAAGAAATAATGCCAAATGGTGGTCAGAGGGGACAGTAGGCGATGACGATTTTACTCAAGGTATACAATATCTCATTAAACAAAAAATCATACATATTTCTCCTCAAACTCAGACATCATCTGCTACGGAGATCCCTAGTTGGGTAAAAACTACCGCAGGGTGGTGGAGTAACAGACAGATATCAGATGATGACTTTGTAAAAGGAATTGAGTATCTAGTAAGAATTGGGATCATTAAATCATAGTTAAAGTAGAATTCCAGTCAGATAGATTGAAACCAAGCCGATGTTATTTTAGATTCGATTCTAAAGAATCGGTTTTCAAAAATAGTTTCCACTAGGTTACGATTTCATATCAAATGAAAGTATAGAAAAATGACGTAAAATCGTCGCGTATAGTCTCTATGTATGTGACTGAACTGATGTATTGGGTTGTTAGTGACAGCCAGCTCACCCCTCGCCGAAGCTTGGGATTTATACTGCTGTTCTATCAACGCGATCTTCTTTCGCCACCCTTCACCTAAACGGACGGATACCTTTTCTCGGGATGGGTTTCCTCCTTAGATGCTTTCAGGAGTTAGCCCAAATAGCTTAGCTGCACGGCCTGCCCTGTCGGACAACCGTTAAACCAGTGGCTACGCTGCTCTGTTCCTCTCGTACTCGGAGCAACTTCCCCTCAAGTATCCACGCTTCCATCAGGCAGAGTCCGACCTGTCTCACGACGGTCTAAACCCAGCTCATGTTCCCCTTTAATAGGCGAGCAG
>Ga0209581_1001913_pt1 | contig 22058 bp, 27 predicted proteins | sample Coa_R2_FD_187160 | JGI IMG/M metagenome (GOLD analysis project Ga0209581, IMG submission 187160) | Surface soil microbial communities from Centralia Pennsylvania, which are recovering from an underground coalmine fire - Coalmine... | ecosystem: Environmental > Terrestrial > Soil > Unclassified ...
GGCCTGAGGTCGCCGCTTTTGACCTTTTCCCACTCGGGCATGTTTTCGGCTACCGCATCCCAGAACTCGAGCGCCAGAGCGAGCTTATTGTCGTAGTCCGCGTCGACCACCGACCCGAGCAGCGCGTTGGTGGCGTCATATATAGCGGCCAGCGTGAACAACTTGGGCGACCGAAGGGCGAGCGATACGCGGTCCTTGTCGACCAGACCCTTGAAGACTTCGATTCGCTCGGTTGCGGTGAGCGTGATCTGGCTCATCAAATCGCGCTGGTTGTAAAGGATGTTCAGCGACTTCGAGGTCGTGCGCGCCGTGCGATTCAGGTCGGAAAACATCTGTTGCATTCGCCCAAGATCCTCGAACGGAAAGAGCACGACCGAGATAGTCTCATCGCCGAGCTTCGGATTTTGCGTCAGGGCCTCTTCGATTGCCGCGCGGCGGTGCTGACCGTCGTTGATGACCAGATCGGAGTCGAAGGGAACCTCAAGGGTGCCTAGGTCATCCCGGCCTTTCACCGACGTGAAGGTGGGCTCGCAATCGAAGGAGGCGGTCAGTGAGGAGAAGAGATAGCCGTCCTCGTTATCGAGGATGTATTGCGTGATTTCCGGGATGCGGCTCTTCTGGATTACACGCTGCGCCCGCTGCTCCGGCGGCAACTCCGCCCAATCCCGAAATTTGAAAAGCTTGGGCACGAGACTGAGCTTTACCATGGTCACGAAGTAGTCCCGCCTGCCCATGTGCCCTCGCATTGCCGGAAATGAAAGGATCATCGTACAGCTCCTTCGCGTTAGAACTAAGCAGACTGTATGTCGCTATTTTTGCATTGTCAAGCATACAGTATGGAGAATTTTTGACAACACCAGCCACCCGCGACCCCGCCTTGCGCGGCTGCGCTCAAGGCCACCGTGCCATCCCTGACGGGACCGCTGATGCTTGTCACGGCGGCCTTGAATTGCTCCGCCGCGCTCATTGGTAGCTCCGCTTCGCTCCGCGGCAAGTCCTTTCCACCCTCGCACTCTCAGTCAGGGGTGAAGAGCGCGAGGGCGGAAAACGGTTCGGGTGTTTACGAACCAAGCCGCGCCCTGCCGCTTTCGCGGAAGCGGGCGCCAGAAGAGGAGCGGAGCGACAATGAACACCTACGAAGTCGTGACGGAGCGGATCATCAACCTACTTGAGCAAGGCGTGATCCCGTGGAAACGACCGTGGAGCGCTGCAAGAGCGCCACGCAACCTTGTGTCGAAGAAAATCTATCGCGGTGTCAATTTCTTCCTGCTGTCGGCGACCAAGTACGTCTCGCCCTACTGGCTCACGTTCCGGCAGACCAAAGAGCTTGGCGGATCGGTGCGCAAAGGCGAGCATGGAGAGATCGTCATCTTTTGGAGGGTCGATCGGGATACGGACCCGGAGAGCGATGCCGACGCGCAAAACATCGAAGAATGCGAGAAATCGCGCCGCCGTTTCGTTCTGCGATTCTACCGGGTTTTTAACGCAGGGCAGTGCGAGCTGCCCCAAGCGGTGCTCGACAAGCTGCCGAAGGTCGAAAGCTATCAGCACGATCCCATCGAAGCAGCCGAGCGAATCATCGCCAACATGCCGAATCCGCCGGCAATCGAGTACGCCGGATCGAAGGCCTTCTACAGCCCCAGCGCGGACCGGATTACGCTGCCCCCGCGCGAGCTGTTCATCAACGCGGAGGAGCATTTCGGGACTTGGGGACACGAGGCCGCCCACAGCACAGGGCACCCGAAGCGGCTTAACCGCGAGTCGATCGCGGAAGCGGCGCCATTCGGTTCCCCTGTTTACGCCGGTGAGGAGCTTATCGCGGAGCTTTCAGCTGCGTATCTCTGCGCCGAAGCGGGAATTTCGCCGGCGGTAATCGAAAACGAAGCTGCCTATATTGAGGGCTGGCTGGCGAAATTAAAGAGCGAGAAGCGGCTGATAGTAATCGCCGCCGCCCGGGCGCAGAAGGCCGCCGATTATATTCTTGGCCGCTCTTTCACTGAATGAATCTAGCGCGGCGGCCGAGCCAGGGCTCGGCCGCCTTCTCCCCGCTTACCCTACGCATAAGCCCTCTGGACAACCGCGACCCACGGGCTTGCAGCGCTTTTGCAATTGCGGAAGTCTTAGCAGAAATGGCCTCAGTTGAAGAGGCACAAAGGAGCAAGGACCTGATATCGGCGCGACTGCCCAGCCGAACGGGGCGGTAAGACGCCGAGCTAAACGGATATGATCATGTCACGCGAAACGTTGGAGCTCGTCGCGGAGAGCGAGAGGAAAGCGAATCCAAAGATCGGGGGAAGTCTGGCGCCGCGATGAAGACGCTGGGACAATTCCTGATAGAGAGACGCAAGGCGCAGGGGCTTAGCCAGAAGGAGTTTGCGGCATTAATCAAGAACCGTGACGGTAAGCCGATCTCAGCCACCTACCTGAATTACCTCGAACACGACCGCGGCAAGCCGCCCGATTACCTGCTTGAGCAGTTCGCCGACGTGCTCAAGGTGGGGCGCGACGTGTTCTATTTCTGGGCGCAGCGGATGCCCCCCGATATCACGCCGGGCGAAGCGGATGAAGAGCAGGTCACCGCCGCCTATCGAGCTTTCCGGCGCGAGCTTAAGAGCAAAGGAGGGGGGAAAGGTGGGAAGAAATCATGAAGATGATTCCGGACCGGACCGGCCGCTTTCCCGAACGGCCATACTACGAAATCGAAGAGCTGGAGGAGGAGTGCGAGCGCATCATGGAGTCGTTCCTAACGGGCCGGTACGGGCAATACTCGATTCCCGTCCCGACCGACGCGCTCGTAGAGATGTTGGACCGCGAGACTGCCAAGCTCAACCTGTACTGTGACCTCAGCGGGGAGGGTGAGGAGGTGCACGGCGTCACCGAGTTCTTCCCCGGTCATAAACCCCACGTGAGCATCGCGCGGGAGTTGTCGTACCAGCACTGGCGCGAGCACCGCAAACGCAACACGTTGACGCACGAATATGGGCACGTGCATTGGCAGACCTGGCTGTTCGACCGCTACTGCAAGCGCACCGAACGGCACAAGTGTTTGCGAGCCCAGATCAAACCCGCAAGCGGCGATATCGACTGGATGGAGTGGCTCGCCTGCTACGTTTCGGGCGCCATGTTGATGCCCACGAGCCGTATGCAATTGCACGTCGGGGCGTTTCGCGCCGAGCGCGGCGTGGAAGGCCGGCTTGATGAGCACTCGATCGAAGGACAGCTGCTGATCCAGCGGACCAGCGAGCTGTTTAAGGTATCGACGGAAGCGGCGCGGGTGCGCCTGCGCCAGCTCCAATACCTGTTGTCCTAAAATATTTGGACGACGAGGCGCTTGACAGGCGCCTCTTTTTTTCGATACAACGATTGCACACTTACAAAAGTTCAGAGTCTCAGAGTTGTTTCATCCGAGAGTCTGGATGCTGTAAGAGGGTCGGCGACCAAGCAGAGGCAAGCCGGTCATGATGCAGAGCCACGATAAGTTCCTGTGGCGGCAAGCTGCGGAACTGCTGGAAATCGAGAGGTTGCTCAAGGGTGAGCCCCAGGAGGTCTCGGCTAACTACGACGGGGCTGAGCGGACCTGTCCGTTGTTTGCGGACGATGGTGCGGGCGACATGCGGGCGCTGGGCGTTGCGCTGCCAGCTGCGCAAGTAGAAGCGGGTATCCGCCTGCTCGCGGCAAGCGTCGGCAAAACCATTGAGGGCGACGCCCCGTTTATCAACCTGATCCTACCCAATGGCGCACGTTTCTCGGCGGCGCTGTCCCCGGTATCTGATGGGCCGACCTTTTCGATTCGCCTGCATTGGCGGGCGGTGAGACCGCTTGATGACTTCGTCGCGGCATCCTGGCAACTCCGCGTTATCGATGAGGCGATTCGACGACGTTTCAACATTATGACCATTGGTGCGACTGGCGCGGGCAAGACCACGCTGCTCAACGCACTGATTGCTCACCTGCTGAAAGCTTCGCCGGACGAACGACTCGGCATCATTGAGGATGAACCCGAACTTCAGATAACTGCAAACAACGCAATCCGCAGACTTGCACGCGGTCGGGCGGACATGCGCCGGCATGTACGCGAGATGCTGCGCATGCGTCCCGACCGCATCATCGTTGGCGAGGTGCGTGGCGCGGAAGCGCTGGACCTCCTGAAGGCGTTTAATACAGGTCACTCCGGCGGTTTCACGACGATCCACGCCAACAGCGCGCCTGCCGCGTTGCTGAGACTGGAGAGCCTGGTCGAAGAGGCGGGCGTTTCGCCGAGTCCTCGGCTCATCGCCGAGAGCATCGATTTATTGATTTTCATTTCTCGCCGTCCGGATGGCGCACGAAGGATCGAGGAGATGGTGCGGGTCGAGGGCTGCGCCCCGGACGGCGGGTATCGGCTGAAAGAGATCAAGGAGAGGGCGGACTGATGCGTTGTACCAGGACATTGAAGAACGCCGGCGTTCTGCTCGCTTCCTTCTCGCTCGACATGCTCGTGCTTCGCTGGCTCGCAACCTTCGACACGCCCGAGCGCTGGGCCAAGCTCCTCGCGAGGCAGGCCGACGCTTACGCCCATGGTGAGTTTATGTGCGTCTACGATCCGGTTCCCTTCCTGCACTACCCGAGCGTTCATGCGTTCTTCCTCGGACCAGTCGGGGCTTATGTAATCGCCGGTCTGTTCTTCCTGGGGTGCGTCCTCTGCGTACTCGCTAACTCCATCAGCGGAGAAGGGACAGCTCAAAACTACTCAGGTCTACGGAGACGAGACCAATGACTGAAGCGGCTCTTGGTAATCAGGTCCTGATTTTTATGGCGACCTTCCATGCAGACCCGCTGCTCGCGCTCACGGCGGCAGTTCTAATCGCGTGGTTGATCTTCGTGCTCAGCGACGCGCCTTCCGCGTTAGCGGTGTTCGTAACTGTCCTGTTGCTTCTGACGTTCGGAATCCAAGCGGCGCTGCTCTTGGCGCCCGCTTTTTCAGGAGGTTGGTGATGTGCAAGTCAATCGTTCTTACCACGACATTGCTATTGGTGAACGCCACTTCGGCACTCGCCTATACGCCGACAGGCCTGCCGTGGGATGGACCCCTGACCACTCTGATCAACGGTATGCAGGGCGGACTGGCTCACGCGATGCTCGCAGCCGGGATCATCGTCGCCGGCATAGGTTGGACGTTCTGGCAGGAGTTCGGCCCGGCGGCCAAGGCGCTGGTTGGGGTCATTGCCGGCGGCGCGCTCGCGGGTGCGGCGCTCAACATCATGACCTATCTCGGACTGGCGGCGGTGATTCACTGATGCGCGCCGCGGTTCATCAGTCGATGGTGCGTGCGCCGCTGCTTGGCGGCGGTCACCCGCGGCTCACCGTGATCAACGTTGTGCTGGCGCTGGCGATCCTGTCGACCGGGCTTCACTGGTGGACCCTCGCGCTCGCCGTCGGCATCGCGCTGAGCGTCCAGTGGGCGCTCCGCGCGGCGGCCAAGCGTCATCCAGAATGGCCAGTCATTTATCTACGTCATTTGCGGGAGCCGGCAATCCGGCTGGCGCACGGGCGAGCGTGGGGATCTCCGGAAAAACCAAAGCCTACCGTGCCCCCGCTCCCGAGGTGGATGCCATGAGTCTTTGGAAGTCGAGCATCGATCATTCGCTGGCGGATATCGTTCAGGCAAGCGCATTCCTGGCAGAAGGCGAGGCGTTCCTCAAGCCCGGCGGCCTGATGGTCGCATGGGAAATTCGACACGATGACTTCGAGTCACTGTCGGCCGAGGAAGTGGAAGCCATCTGCGAGCGCTTCGAGCAGGCGCTCGCCCTGTTGGGCGACATGGACATGCTCCACGTCGTCCATCATAGGCTACCGTCGCCGAACTACCCTGAACGGGAGTTTCCCACCAAAGCCGCAGCGTTGGTCGACGCCGAGCGGCGAGCCGCGTTTGGCAATGAACGCTACTGGGTTACCTGTAGCCGCATTTACCTGAGTCATTATTTTCCGGCGGAGGCCAAAGCACGAGCCTCTTCGGCCTTTTTCGCCGGCCACGGCTCCGAAAGCTCATCAAGTTGGCAGTACGAGATAGAGCGGTTTCGTGAACGCACATGTGCCTTTGGCGACGCCCTGTCAGGCGTCGCCCGAGTCCGCAGACTCGCTTCGGCTGAGATGTTCCACGATCTGCACCTGTGCCTAACCGGACTGGAACATCCGATGGTCCTGCCGTCCGTTCCGGTCCATCTCGATGAGGTGCTGGCGGATCAGACTTTCTTTGGCGGTCTGTATCCCCGAGTTGGCCAGCTTCATATTCGGCCCGTCGCGATCAACAGCTATCCGGCCGAGACCATCCCGCAACTCTTGTGGTTCGTTCTCAACGAGCGCGGACGCATGCGCTTCACTCTGCGCTGGATTCCGCTTGATGCGGTTACAAGTCAACGCCACGGCAACCAGGTGCGCGGGCAATGGGCGCGGCGGCGCCAAGGGCTGATGCAGATCATCCTGGCCGCGATGAATGTGCCGCGAACTCGTGCGAACCGTTACGCCGACGAAATGGTGGCCGATGCCGAGGAAGTGATCGCCCACGCCGCAAGCGGAACTCCCTTCGGCTTTCTGAGCGTGTGGGTCCTCATTTTCGACGAGGACCCACGCCGAGCAGATCTGCGAGCTCGAGAACTGGTCCGGCGCCTGCGGAACGCAGGCATTGGCGCGCGCGTCGAAGATGTTAACGCGGTTGAAGCCTTTAAAGGCCCGCAACCAGGCAACGGTTGGTCAGACGTATCGCGTCCCCTCGTAAGTGGGATCAACTTCGCTCATCTCGCGCTGGTGAGCGAGCCGTGGCCTGGAACGCCGACCATCGATTCACCGCATTTTCCGCCAGACACGCCTGCGCCATTGGTCTGTTGCTCCGCTGGGCATGCTCCCTTCTGGCTCCCGCCACACTCCGGCGGCGGTCTGTTGCACATGCTGATCATCGGCCCGACCGCAGCCGGGAAATCGGTTTTGTTGGGGCTACTCGCCATGGCGTGGACTGCGCTCAAGGGCGCGCGTGTTCGTTGGATCGATTTTGATTATTCATCGTTCGTCGCCGCACACGCGCTCGGCGCCGATTATCGTGACCTCGGCAGCGATGGCACGCCCGCGCTCTGTCCGCTGGAACGAGCCGGTTCATCCGACGAGGAAGAGCAGTTCCTGTTGGCCTTCTCCGATCGCCTCTTCGCGCGTTGGCAAACGGCGCTCAATGCTGAGGACCATGAAGAGCTCGCCCATTCATTCGGGCTCTGCGCGAGCCAAGGACTTCGCCGCATGCGCCATCTGGCGGGCATGGTTCAGATCCTCGCGCTCCGTCGAATTCTCACCCAGTACACCGAGCTAGGCCCGTGGGGCCAAATCTTCGACGGCGAACCCGGCAATTTCGGCGAGTGCGTCGTCCGCGTCTATGAGACGCGCGGACTGATGGCCCTAGGTGAACGCGCCGCGGCGCCTGCGCTCGAATGGTTGCTGCATGAAATTGAGCGCGAATGTACGGGCGCGCCGATGCTGATCTTCATTGACGAAGCGTGGCGGCTCCTAAACGACCCAGTGTCCGCCGATTGGTTTTATGGAGCCCTCCGGACGCTGCGCAAGCGCAACGCCGGCATCGTTATGGCGACTCAAAGCCTCACCGAGATCGCGTCATCTCCATACTGCAATCTCCTTTTGGAAAGCTGCCCAGCGAAGGTTTTCCTGCCGAATCCCGAAGCCCGCGGCGAACACGTCAGAGATTCGTATCTCAAGCTCGGGCTAACCCAACGCCAGATCGAGATCGTGGCGCGGGCGACGCCGCGCTCGCAGTACTACTACGCCTCGCCGCTCGGGAACCGACTTTTCAATCTCGACCTCGGCCCAATCGCTCTGGCGCTCTGCGGATCGACGAGTCATCGCGATGTGCAGCGAGCTCGCGAGCTACTCGCCCAGAGCGCCGACAAGTTCGTAGAGGCTTGGCTGGCTGATCGTGGATTGGCGGATTTCGGAGCGGACGTCTTCTCTAAACCTCCGACCGGAGATCGCTTTCCATCGTTCCTCGATGGAGTGGTGCGACAGGAGCAGCAGTCATGAAGAATTTCTTTATCCGGCGCAAAGGGCGACGAGGACTCGCCAGCCTAGTGTTCATCGCCGGCGCCTTGCTCATCTCAGTCCCTGCCGCGCAGGCGCAGTTCGGCGGCACTTGCGGTTGTCCGGTTATCGTTAGCGATCCCCAGATGTATGGCCGGCAAGCGGAGCAGCTTACCCAGGAGACACGCATTGCCGACCTCGCCGCACAGAATACAACCACCGGCGACTCGGGCCTTTGGCAATCGCAACTAGGACTCCTGAATAGCCTTGGGAGCACGATGAGCCAGTCTGGAGGACTCTGCTACGCATCACCCAATGCGGCGCAGCAGTTCAAGGCAGACTTTCCCGGTGCGGTTTCGCCGCCGGTCAATGCGGCTCAACATATGCAGCAGCTCGCCGCGCTAACCCTCGGGACACTCGGCGGCGCACTGGCCGTGGCGCAACAGCAGGCGGCGCACTTCCAGTATGAGGATCAGCAGCTTGCGGCGCTGGAATCCAGAAACGCGTCAGTGAGCGGGCGGCTTCAGGCGGCGCAGGTGACCAATGAAATCCTCCTCGCCCAGGCACAGCAGCTTCAGCTCATCCGCCAGCTGTTGATCACACTCATCAACGCGGAAGCGGTGGATCGGGGCGCGCGCCTCAGCACGGACACCCAAGGCGTCGTGCAGGCGAGCCAATTCCTGAACGCGGGAGGAGTTGAGCCTTGAAAAGGGGCCTCGCAATCGCGCTCGCGGCGATCGTGTTCGTCGCGTGCAAAGCTCGGCCTGGTGAGTCGCCGGCGAAAAGCCAAGACGCCATCACAGCGTTGGGAAGCACCGTTCCTACAACTCAGTTTGACCGGACCTTCTGGCAACGTGAACACGATGCAAATTCGTCCGCGTGGATCGAAGCGAAGCGACTGTGCGGGCAAACCGTACTTGGCAACTATCCGAACTGCCTACCCGTCAACGACATCATGCAGGCGGATCAGCGCAAAAAAGCTGAGGAAGGGAACCGAGCCGCGGCCAAGAACGATGAAATGTTTCGCCGTGGCTACCAGTACGACTTTGTCCGCAAAGAGTGGCTGCCTTTCCGTGAAATGGACGCCGCTGGATGCAGGACAAACTACCCGAGTTATCTCAAACCGGGGTCATCCACCTGGCAGTGCCCATCAGGTGCAGTGATCCCGAAGGGGATTCCAGATCCGAATTTCAGCAGTGAAGGACGGTAAAATGCCTCCAACCCAATTCGGCGTTTTTCAAGACGTACTCACCCAATTCCAGATGGTAACCGCGACATGGCTGGGTGGCCTGTACAGCATCGGAACTAATCTCTTTTACATGCTCGCGGCTATCGAACTCATTCTCGTTGGAATCACCGGCACGCTTCGGCGCGACTTCGATCAGCTTGCGATCGATCTGGTGCGTACTATCGCGGGCGTCATGGCGATGTTCACGCTCTTTAGGTACGGTCCCGACTTTTTGCAGAACGGCGTAATCTTAAGCTTTACCGGTTGGGCGTCAGTTGCGGGTCACGTGCCGGCTAGCGCGATGACCCCCGGCGGCGTCATGACGCAGGGCTTTCAGCTAGCGCTGATCCTTCTGCAGGCGATCGCGTCGGGGTGGACCGTGTTCCACCCAAGCGCCACCCTCAATGCGCTTCTTCTTCTGCTCTCGGCGCTGATCATCCTCGTCTGCTTTGCCATCATCGCCAGCATCCTGCTCGAAACGCTCGTCGAGGGATACGTCGCGTGTGTCGCAGGAACGGCACTCGTAGCTTCTTCTGGCACCCGATTCACCTGGCGTTTCGGCGAAGGATACTTCGGCTGGGCGCTCGGAATCGCTGTCAGGCTGTTCTTCCTTTACCTGATGGTAGGAGTCGGCACGCAGCTCGCCAGAAACTGGACAGTGGACAGCGGGAGGCACGTCACAGAACTGATGACCAACTGGTACTACGGCATCGAAGCAGCGGTTGAGGCCTTTCTTCTTGCGGTTATCACCGCGCGGATTCCCACCAAGGCAGCACAGATCGTCGATCATACCGTTAGCTCGACGCTGGGTGACATCATCCTCGGCACCACGCTGGCCAGCGCGATCCGCGACGGCGCCAAGGCCATACCCAAGGCGCTTGAAGTCGCCGGCAAATTGGGCGGCCAGGCCTTCAACGGTGTCATCAATCTTGCCGATGAAGGCGCGACCCGTGCCATGCGGCTGTGGGACAAGCAGCGGGAGGATCAGCTCAAGCCACCTCCGCCACCCACCACCGAAGACTTGAGCAAACGCACCACACCACTCGGATCGACATCGCAAACACAAGGATTCAACAACGACTGGCCGAAAACCCGAGGCCTCAGCCAAACCGGTACTTCAGCTCTTGGCGGCAAGGCGTCAGCGACAAGCCGCATCAACGGCAACGGCAAAGGAACCAGCAAACTGTAAGCGCTGCGATGGAGCCCTCGTATGACGACCTTCAACGCCAAACCGGATAGTCCATATCTCGCTGCGTCGGCTGCATTGCGGTCGGAGTACGAACGTCTCGTACGCAGCAACCAAATCATGCGCCACAGCATGATGGCGATGGTGATCGCGTTACTCTTCTCAACCACGCTCGGGCTGTATCTCGCCCGCAAACCGCGCGTTGTTCCCTACGTCATCGAGCTGGATAAAGCGGGCGAGGTCACCGGCCTCTTACAGCCATTGGCCGCCGACCAATCCCTAAACGACGCAGTGACCAGGTTCGAGCTTGCGCGGTTCATTACCGATGCCCGCAGCGTGCTCGGCGACAGCGCGGCAGAAAAAGCGGCCCTTCATCGTGTTTATGACATGGCGCGCGGCGAGGCAGCGACGGTATTTCCCGTCTGGTATCGCAATCACCCGCCATTCGAACTTGCGAGCAAGGAGACGATCCAGGCCGAGGTCGATTCGGTATTGCGTGAGCCAGGCGGCACCTACGAGCTTCGCTGGACGGAAACTACACGGAACCTGAATGGCGACGTGTTGTCGACCGTCCGTTGGCGCGCCTTGCTCGCGGTGCAGCTTGCAGCACCCGACCCCGATCACATGCTCAGCAATCCAATCGGCCTTTACGTGACTCAGATCGACTGGAGCGAGGAGCAAGGCTCATGAAACGCAAATCTGTTTTCATCAGCGCAGCGATCGTAGGCACCGCAATTCTGTGGGGATGCTCGGTACAGAAGCCTGCCCAACCGATCGAGTTAGTGCCAGCAAAGTTGCTGGAGTCGGAGACTGCGCCACCCTCGCCAGAAAGCGTGATCGAGAAGCAGCCCGCGGATGTCCGAGCGGCAATCGCAACTTATCAGCGCAGCGGCCAGCCGCCCATCCTGCACGACGGAATCACCACGCGGTTTCCGTATGAAGCAGATACCGAGTTCGTTGTCCTATGCGAACCGCTCCGCGTCACGGAGATTCTGTTGGCGCCAGGTGAGAGTGCTGATGATGCCGCAGCCGGCGATACCGAGCGTTGGATGATCCAGTCGGTCGATGGGCGCGTGCTGGTAAAGCCCAAGGCGGCGAGCATCAAGACCAACCTGATCATCATCACCAGCCGACATACCTATCACCTGACGCTCAAGTCCGGTGGCAAATATATGCCCCGCATCGCCTTTTACTATCCGAAGGAGATCATCGCCGCCGAAGCAGCTAGAAGGAGTGAGCTTGAACGCAAAGCGCGAGAGGTCTCAACGCCTGCTCCCTTGGCGAAGCTGAACTTCGCTTACACCGTTTCCGGCCCCGACGTCCCATGGAAACCGGTGCAAACCTTCGACGATGGCGAGCGAGTCTACATCGAGATGCCGCAGACCCTAATGGCCTCTGACGCTCCCACATTGATGGTCAACGCGGACGGCGCCGAGGCCTTGGTCAACTACCAGGTCAAAGGCCGCTACTACGTTGTCGACCGCCTCTTCAAACAGGCGGTGCTGGTATCAGGCACGGGCAAAGAGCAGCAGCGGATCGCGATTGCGCGGACGGGAGCCTAAGCAATGGATCAAACCCAACCACAAACCGTCAAGCCCGAGGAGCTCGTTCACAGACTCAAGCCCTGGTGGGGTCTAGCGATCGCAGGTTTGCTCGGGGTCGGCACGCTAGGCGGCGTGCTCGCGATCCACTACGCGGGACAGATCACGCAGCCGAAGAAAAACCTCAGCTATCAGAAGGCCGACGATAGTTGGATCGATCATGAATCCAATCGGGTCGCGCATGCCGAAGCTTCTGCTGCGTCGCCCAGCCCGACCCCAGCAATGCAGGCGGTCGCGACACCCGTCCCGCAGTACCAACCGCCAGCACAGAACTATGTTCCTCCTAGTGCGCCAAACCCTGCCGCTGAACATCGTCACGAAGAATATGAGAAGGCGCTCGCATCAGATCTACTCGTGGCACCGAAGGGACAGTCGCAGGTGCTGGAAACGCCGCGTCTGGTTTCAGCGGGAGGCGAACCGGTCGAGGGACAAAGCGGCAATTCGGCTCAGAGCGGCGCTCCGATCATCGCCGACCCGCATCCGACGTCGCCCTATAGCATCACCACCGGCACGGTCATCTACGGCACACTGGAGACCGGCATCAATTCCGACATACCCGGCAACGTGCTTGGCCGCGTGGCCCAGGACGTGAAGGACAGTGTAAGCGAACGTTACGTCCTGATTCCTCAGGGCAGCAAGCTCATCGGCTCCTACTCGAACCAGCTCATTCCGTCGCAGGAGCGCCTGATGGTCAAGTGGCGAACGATTGTGTTTCCCAACGGCGGTGAACTCAATCTTCCAGAACTGACGGGAAGCGACGCATCGGGTTACGCCGGCTTTCAGGATCAAGTGAACCATCATTACGCCAAGGTATGGGCACCAGCGCTGCTCATGTCGGCGATCTCCGCCGGCATGATGATGTCGGACTATCCGACCATGACCAGCGGAGCCTACGGCACGGGCGCGTACTCGATGAATCCCGGTCAGATGGCCGCCATGGGCGCCGCGCAGCAGCTCGGCCAGCAGGCTATGGGACACATGGCCAACGTCCAAATCGCGCCCACGATCCAGATAAGGCCCGGCTATCATTTCCGCGTGCTGGTCACTCGCGACTTGGTGTTCTCAGGACCCTATGAGGACGCCGCGGGCACGATGGAGAGCACGCGATGAAGAAACGGTCCTGGATACTCCGCATCGCAACCACGGCCGTAGGCTACACCGTGCTCATAGGTACGGGTGTGATCGGTTATCGGCTGCCCTCAGCCCTCGGCTATTGCCTAAACCTCACGCCCAGCGAGCCGGTCGGGATATATCGCCTTGTTGGGGGTGGTGCCGAGCACGGAGCCTTGGTGTGGCTGAAGCAGCCTACGGGTCCGACTGCTTCCGTCCTCCATCGTTATGCTCCCGCCAATATCCCATTGATCAAACGCGTGGCTGCGGTTGCCGGCGATGTGGTGCAGCTCGGAGCGCATGGCGTGCGCATCGACGGAACGCTCTGGCCCGATAGCACGCCGCTAGACCGTGATGCGGAAGGAAAATCGCTCCAGCCTTATCCGTTTGGAACCTATCGCGTCCGCACAGGACAGCTCTGGGTAATGTCCGAACATCCGCGTGGGATTGACAGCAGGTACTTCGGCCCGGTTACGGAAACCAGCATCATCTCACGCCTGATCCCGGTCACCGTCTGGTCAAGTGCAGCCGTCTCGCAGGCGCTGCTCTTCGGTTACATCGTGTTTATCGCGGCCATCGCCATGCTGATCGCGATGGCCATCGTGAATAGCGCTTACGCTCGGTTCATCACTCCACGCGAACTCAGAAGTGAATGAGGAGGTCTTCATGAGGCTCAACAAAGTCGAACAGCAGATGAAGTCAGCGCAGGTCAACGTCACCCTGCCCGGCAAGCTCAAGGCTGAATTGGACGGATACGCCACCTACTACGAGCACATCCACGGTGACGCCATCGGCATCCGCAGAATCATCGTCGAGATCGTCCGCAACTTCGTCGAGTCCGACCGCGAGTTCCAGTCGTGGCTCAAGCGACATCACAACAACGTCGCAGACATGAATGGCAGCCCCACCCAATCGGCAATGCGATGAGGTTCTGCATCTCCAGAGGTATGAGATGTGGCGTGAGGTCCGTTGACGCGCTTCGCGCGTTTCAGGCTTTGACACGTCACTCATCCCCTCGATGAAGGAAATTTCGGAGAAAAGGCCCGGAATCCAGACGCTATCACGGATATCAGAAGAGGAGTTGGAGGAGAGGAAAATGCCCGAAAACAAAAAGATATCAGCCGATATCAACGAGACCAGCGAGCAGCCGCGCGCGGTGCTCGTACGACTCGCTCCGGAAATTGCAACTCGCGTCGAAACCGACGCACGGGAGCGCGAAGTCAGTCCGACCGAGATCGTGCGGTCGATAGTGTGCGAACACTACAGCGCAGCGAACGAGCAGGCGGAGTTGATTCGGGGGATTCGCGACCTGATTGAGGATCGCTTCCGCCACACTGTCTATGAGATCTCGCGCACTCGGTCCTCGCTTTACAACATGGTCGAGCAGAGCGAGACCTTCGGACTCGATCGTCCGAGGCTGAAGGAAATACAGCAGCTCTCGCGCAAGGACGCCGCAGATTATCTTGGACGCCTCGACGCAGAAATTGATCGGCGGCAAAGCCCGGCGAAAACCAACAGCGAAGGGCGGCGCGAGTAGCAGGCTATGTGGTCGGGCGGACGACAGGCCGCAAGCTGGCAGGCTTACGCGACCGGCGCGCGGATGAACGCGCGCTTCGTCCTCGTTTGGCTTAAGCTCTGCCTTTTTTCATGGCTGGCGACAACGCTCGAACTCGTCTGGTTCTGGACTGGACGTTACTTCCCGAGCTTCGGCCATCAACTCTTCGTGCAGTGGTTCGCAGCCTGGGTGCTCACGAAGCTGAGTATCCCGTTCCTCCATCCAACACTGCCCTATATGGGGCGGCGCTATCCGATTGACGTGCTCTACCCGTTTCTCAACGGGCAGCATTTCTATCAGCACTCGTTCGGCGAATGGGTGATCCACTATATGCGTTACGCCGCGGTCGCTCCCCTTTTGATCACCGTGGCGGCCGTCATGCTGCTTCGTCGCAAGAGCACCGATGCACACCTCGTGCGCGGCCTGCAGCTTGTCAGCAGTCGGGAATTGAGTGGTGCAATGGAGAAAGCGGCCACGCCGGGAATATTGCGCATCCCGATGCTTCGACGATCGACGAGCGGAACAGGCGTGCGACCAATCCATATCGCAAACGTTTCGATCCCCATAGACCTGGAGCCGCAACATTTTGCGCTCACAGGCAAGACCGGCTCGGGCAAGTCGAACTGCATTCGCCAGATGCTGCGCCAGATTGAGGCGCGCGGCGGGATTGGCGTCGTGCTCGATCCCGATGCCGAATACATTTCGGAATTCTATCGGCCAGAACGTGGCGACGTGGTTCTGAACCCGCTTGATGACCGCTGCCCGTCGTGGTCGCCCTGGGCTGAGCTGAGAGCGGAAAGTTTCCGCATGGATGCCGAGGCGCTGGCGCAGTCGCTCATCCCGGACGTGCCGAACAGCTTCGCCCAGAGCGGCGCCGACCGGTTCTTTCGCCGCTCGGGTCGCACCACGCTGGTCAGCATTTTGGAGACAGCCAAGCCGCAAACCGCGAAAACGATTACCGAGCTGCTGACGCTGCCGCGCGAGCAGCTCAAGAAAGCCCTGGCCGGAACGCCGGCGGAAGCCCTGATCGATCCCGGTGCACACGACCAGGGAGCCGGTATCGTTGCGATGGCAACCAACGCGACCAATCCGTTGTGCTACCTGCCGCCCGAGGCGCCCGGTCGTGCCAGATGGAGCGCGGTTCAATGGGTAAGGCAGCGACGGGGTTGGCTGTTCCTGACCTCGACCGAGGATTCTCGGGCAGCGGCGCTCCCGCTCCAGAACGTGTGGCTCGACTGTCTAGTGCGCCAGCTTCTGGCCGCCGAGTTGGACGGCAAGCGCGAGCAGGTCTGGATCGTGATCGACGAGCTAGGCGCGCTCGACTATCAGGGCCAGCTCGAAAACCTCGTCGTGCGCGGGCGCAAGCGCGGCCTCTGCGTGGTATTCGGCTTTCAGGCGATCTCGCAGCTTCAGTCGATCTACGGACGTGACCGCACCGTGACGCTGCTCTCGGCGCCGGCGACCAAACTGATTCTGCGGTCAGACGAGGCCGAGACCGCAGAGTGGGCCAGCCGCACACTGGGTCAGCGCGAGGTGATTCGCCTCCAGATGACCACGCTGACCGGACCCTCGCTCTATCGCGACGGCTTTAACTTGCAACCTCATCAGACGCTGGAGCGAGTGGTCTTGCCCGCAGAGATCCAGAAACTTCCACCGCTCGAAGGCTACCTGTGCATCGCCGGATATGACCGCGCTCGCGTAGCACTGCAATGGGCCGAGCCCAAGAGAACGGCTCCAGCGTTTGTTCTGCGACGAGGCACCGAAGCCGTGGTTTCTCCCGAGAGCAACCCTACCAAGCCTGCCACGACGCTGAATGTTCAAGCACAACAAGACTCGGCTCTCGGAGGGTGGGATTAGGCCATGTTGGTGATGTCAAAAGGCGCTCTGAGCGCGGGCCAGGCCGAGACGTACTACGAAGAGAAGTACAGCCGCGACGACTACTACACCGAAAAGCAGCGCGTGATCGGACGCTGGTTCGGTAAGGGCGCGGCGGAGCTGGGCCTAACGGGCGACATCAATACCGCGGATTTTCGAGCGGTGCTAAACGGCCTCGACCCGAGGAGCGGCGAGATCATCGTCCACGCGGCGCAGCGCGAGGGTGAACAAAAGCGCGCGGGTTGGGACGCGACTTTCAACGCTCCCAAATCAGTGAGCGTGCAGGCGCTGGTCGGCGACGATTCACACCTCATCGGAGCGCACCGCCGCGCCGTGGGACGGGCGCTTCACGAACTCGAGCGGTTTGCCCAGGCGCGCATGCATCGCGGTCAGGAGTGGGTGACGACGGGCAACGTTGTCGCCGCCCGCTTCGATCATATCGCGGCCAGGCCGACGGAAGATGCCACCAACGATGGCTACGGCCCTGACCCGCACCTGCATACCCACGTCGTGGTCATGAACATGACGCGCCGTCCGGATGGCGCGTGGCGCGGACTCGATCCGGTCGAAATCTACCGCTCGCAAGCATTCGCAACCGCTGTCTACCGCGCCGAACTCGCGCGCGCGGTTCAAAGGCTGGGCTACGCGATCACCACAGCCGGAAGCGACGGACGCTGGGAGCTCGAAGGCTACGCACGCGAGCAGGTGATGACGTTCTCCTTGCGTCGCCAGGAGATCGAACGAGAGCTTGCGAAGCTCGGCATCAACGGCGCCAGCGCCGCGCAGATCGCCGCGCATCGCTCGCGTCTCTCGAAAGACCAGCGCGACGAGGAGGCACTCAAGGCTGAATGGCGCGAGCGCGCAGCGGCTTACGAAATTCCGGTCGCGCGCCTCGCCGAAGCGGCCCTCAACCGCAAATCGATCATGCCCAAAGTAGGTGAGGCCGACCTCGGTGAGGCGGTACGCCACGCAACCGCGCATGCGATTGAGCGCGACGCCGCGCCGGATCGGCGCGAGCTCGAGACTTTCACTCTCCAGCACGCGATGGGCGGCAGCGTGTTAGATGGCGTGCGCGCCGCCATCGAGGCTTACAGGAATGATGGCAGGCTAATCGATCTGGCACCAAACCATCGTCATCCGATCGGAGCGTTCACCACACCGCAGATGGCAGTGCTTGAGCGCGACAACATCGCACTTATGCACGAAGGCCGGGGCAGATCGGAACCAATTGCGAGCGCCGACGAGGTAAAGCGCTGGGCTATGCGCCGTGACCTCGCAGCCGATCAGGTTCTTGTCGCCCAAACGACCCTCTCGACTCGTGACTGGATGAGCGCACTCGAAGGACGCGCCGGTGCCGCCAAGACCACCACCGTCGGCGCGATCCGCAAACTGGCAGAAGAACGCGGCTACTTCGTGCGCGGCTTCGGACCAACGAGCGGCAGCGTCAAGGCGCTGAACGAGGCGGGTGTGCTGGCGCGCACCGTGGCGAGCCTACTGGAAAATCCGAAGCCTGAAAGGCAGGGCAAGGAATTCTGGATCGTCGACGAGTCGAGCCTGCTCGCCACCCGCCAGGTGAATCGGCTGCTCCATCTCGCCAGAGAAATAGGTGTTGAACGCATAGTCTTCGTCGGCGACGAGCGACAGCATCATGCAATCGAAGCGGGCCGTCCGCTCTTTCAGATGCGGCAGGCCGGAATGACGGTCGCATCGCTTACGGCGATTCGCCGCCAGCGCGATCCAGCTTTGCGCGAAGCTGTTGAGCTCGCGGCGGCTGGAAAGCTTGCCGAGAGCGTCGCGGCGCTTTCCCAGCAGTCGCGCATCCACGAGATACCTCAGGCCACCGACCGCTACCGTGCAATCGCGGAGGACTATCTGGCTTCGCATCGGGCCGGACAAAGGACTCTGGTTGTGAGTCCCGCCATCGAGGAGCGCACCGAGCTTAACCGCGTCATCCGCGAGCTGCTGGTTGGGCGTGGTGCGATCGCGCGTGAGGGTATCGAAGTTGCGACGCTGTCGAATCTCGATCTGACCCGCGCTCAGCGGGGGCATGCGCGTCATTACGCTGTGGGCGACGTGCTTCGCTTTCGTCGTGGCAGCTCGAAGCTCGGCATCGCCTCCGGCAGCTATTCCAGGGTAGAGGCGTCGGATCTCAAGCGCAACATCCTGAGACTTAGAACCGAGAGTGGTGAGACCGTCGAGTACCGTCTTGGGCGCCTGCGGGGTATCGAGGTCTTCCGGGCCGAGGCACGCACGCTTGCCGTCGGAGATCGCATTCAGTTTCGCGCGCCGGATCGGGCGCTCGGGGTCGCCAACGGCCAGTTCGCTACGGTCGTCGCGATCGACGCCGCTCAAACTCGTCTCCGCACCGACAGCGGTCGCGAGATAGCGGCGGCCAACTCGCGGCTGCGCCACATCGATCACGGCTACGCGTCTACTTCCCACGCGGCCCAGGGCGCGACCGTGGATCGGGTAATCGTAAACGTCGATACCCAACGCGGCGTTCGGCTGGTAAATCGCCGACAGTTTTACGTTTCGCTCAGCCGAGCGCGACATGACGCGCGAATCTACACGGACAGCGCCGAAGCTTTGGCACGCGCAGTAGGACGCGAGCAGTTAAAGGCGACCGCACTCGAAAGTCTTTCGCCGGCCCAGCAGCAATCCCTGCCCAGGTTCAGGCCGATCGACATCGAAGACCCAGCCGCCGCGCGTCTCAAGCACGGCATCCGTCCGGAGCGAAAGATCAAACGCAGCCAGGGAATCAGTTGGTGAGGCGAGGAGGAACACACGGATGAAGTTTTGCACTCGTTGTGGTTCGAAGATGATCGATGAGCAAATCTGCAGCTTTTGCGGAGCACCTGCATTCAGACCCGCGAGTCGGCCGGCGGGGGAGTACCCACCAGCTGGGGAACTGCGCTCATTTACCTTCAAATACGAAGTCCACCTTCTCGGCCTGATCGAGCGTCAGCGCTCCCTGAGTGTCCCGTTCAGCTACGTAAATGGGACACTCCTGGAGATCCGCACCCATCAAGACGCGGCACACTCGGCTCACATCAAAATCTGGTCGGAAAAGGACGATCCACGGCTAGGACCGTCCGATCCGATCGTTGGCAAGGAAACGCAGCCAATCATCAGAAGCATCGTGCGACTAAGACTCGGGAGCGGCGTCGAGAGCTCGTTTGTGCTCAGCCAAGTCAGACCGCAGGCCAGGCGAGGGAACAGCATCGGGCTGATCTTTCCCGCTCCGTTTGTGCGCGCCCTCGACCCGCTCTACGACCACGCAGCAATCGCGGCCGTCGATTATGTCGCCAACAGCTACACGTGGAGCACAACCCATCCCGAGATTCATGCTATTCGCTCGCAGTTGCCGGAGGACCAGGGCGATGCATTCACAGACTCGCTCGCGAGCTATCTGAACGGACTCTGCCGACGTTGCCTGCGGCTCTTCAAAATACATGACCGTCGCGATCACGCTCGGTACCGAGTCGCGGCCGGACAGGCGGAGCTTATGCGATGAAGACTCCCGCCCCTGAACATCGCCTTGCGCCGGCTGCGCTCAATTCCGTCGCGCCCGTCCGTCTGGACCGCCGCGCTCGGTCACGCCGGAATTGCACGGCTTCGCCGCCGCTCATTGGTGGCGGCGCTGCGCGCCACATCGAATCCCTTTCCGCCGTCGCCCTTCCAAATTTGGGTGAGAAGGGCGGCGGGGAAAATGGCGCTGGGTTTCCAAGCCCAAGCCATATGCGCCCTGGCCGACGGCAAGCGGGCGCGAAAGGAGAGATGACGATGCCTCGTTACAAGTGCGACCCGCGTTGGATCACCGTGAGGTTCGACGGCACGTGCGTTCGGTGCAAGCGTTCGATTCATCCGGGCGAGCCGGCCTTCTACTACCCCAGGGAACGTTCGCTGTATTGCGAAGGCGAAGAGTGCGGTAAGGCAGCGAGCCGTGATTTTTCGGCGCTGGTGTCCGACGAGGAGAACAACACTTGATGTAGGGAGTGAAGGACGATGTATCAGGGAAATTGTGGTCGTTGCGGTCAGAAAGTGAGGACCGACGAGAACTATCTCAAGGCTCACCTGTGGGCGAGCACTGCGGTGTTCCATTGGGCCTGTTTCACAAAGCTGATGAAGGAGCACGGCGAGGCGGCTGCCGAGGAAGCTACGTGGAACGCGAGCAGGGTTTCGAGAGAGCAGTAAACAAGAGCTCCGTGTCGAGGCCGCTACCCCCGGCACGGAGCACAACAGGAGGTAAATCTCATGTCGCTCAACAAAGCTATGGTCATCGGGCATCTTGGGCAAGACCCAGAGATTCGTTACACACCCGCTGGCATGCCGGTCGTGAACCTCTCAGTCGCCACCGACGAGGCCTACGTCGATAAAGATGGCAAGCGCCAGGAGCGGGTCGAATGGCACAGGGTCATAGTCATCGGAAAGCTAGGGTTAAGTTGCCATCAGTACCTCAAGAAGGGCCGACAAGTGTTCGTCGAGGGCCGGCTGCACAACCGGGAGTACGAGGCCAAGATTGACGGTCGCAAGCAGCGCCGCACTGAGATCGTCGCGAATCGCGTCCAGTTCCTTGGAGCGCCGCCGGCGGAACAGGTCGAAGTGGGCGAGGTTGAAGACTCGGTCGCTTCTCTCGAGTCGGAGGCGTCGCTTTGATTTCGAGCGGGCGACCCGTCGCGCTCTTGGGTCGCCCTTCTCTCCTCTTTTGCCTGCGAGGAGGTGTTCACGTGGTTGAATATCTCACCACTTTCGAAGCCGCCCAGTTACTGAGAGTCAAATCCAAAACGCTGAAGAACATGAAGGCCCGTGGCGTTTTTAGGGAAGGGGTGCATTTCTTCCGACGGCCAGGTCTGGGACCTCGATGGAAACGCGATGCACTTATAGAGTGGCTCGAAGGCAATCATGGGCCCGTGGAAGCATTCCCATTGGCTGAACCGGGCGGAAGAAATTTGGGGCAGTAAGTGGGCGTCACAGTCATCACCAACCAACACGGCTACCTCCGTTTCCGGATCTACTGGAAGGGGCAGGATATCGCTGTGTCGACGCGATACCGCGACGATGGGCCAAAGGGCCGAAACCGTCGTCTAGTGAACGCCAAAGCGCTCCTTATTGAAGAGAATCTGCGCCACGGCGCTGAGCTTCACCGAGCCCTGCTAGAAGTACTCGGTGACTGTCCGCCACGTTTGATGCCCACCCCGAGTCCGGCACCGAAGGCTAGGACTCTCCGCAGCTACTACGAGGAGTGGATCGAAAGAAAGGTTCCTCCGCTCGTTCGATTGTCGACCGCGAAACGACACCGGCTCTGCTTCGAGGCGATCGTATTGCCCGAGTTGGGATCAGCGCTGTTTCAGGAGATAACGAAGAGGCGGCTAGAGGCATTTCGGGCCGCGCTGTTGCGAGGCAAGACGCAACGGGGAACGACGCGAACAGTCAAAGCTGTTCGCAATATCA
>Ga0209581_1001914_pt1 | contig 22049 bp, 24 predicted proteins | sample Coa_R2_FD_187160 | JGI IMG/M metagenome (GOLD analysis project Ga0209581, IMG submission 187160) | Surface soil microbial communities from Centralia Pennsylvania, which are recovering from an underground coalmine fire - Coalmine... | ecosystem: Environmental > Terrestrial > Soil > Unclassified ...
TATAACGACTATATCGACTAGGATGGTCAATCCTAGTTGCCCTCTCCTCCAACGGCAGAAGTTAAAGATAATGCCGATTTAGCGTCACGCTCGTTGTGAATGCTCATCTCCCAACCGCCGCACCCGTATACGCACCAGCGTCATGAGTCCTGCGTATTTGCACGCGATGAGACAACGGCTTCCAATAGTCAGGTTCTGGGTATTGCTCGCGATGGAATACTCTTTTTCGAATCGCCGCCCGGCCGATTGTGCGAGCGTCGTCGGACAGCTGAGGGCCCGCGACAGTTTTACCGCACGCATCGACGAGGGTCGCTTTAAAGCGAATGAAGTCGCAAACGATTAAACATCCAAAAGCAACAAATTGCATAATTATGCCCCATAGCGGTCACGCTATGATTAGGCTTGACTCGGTGCTATAAAAAAAACGCTTTTGTCGGAAGCTGTGTGCCGCCATGACTTGCAGCAAATTTGAGGGTGCGCCGAATCGAATGGTTTGGACAGGCGCAGCCTGAAATTTGTGTTAGTGAGTGAGCACCGCGCCGAGCATCCGGTGTGCCAAGGATGAGCAGGAGAATTTTGAATGGGCCGTAGACTGTACGTGGGGAATCTAGCTTGGACTGTCACTGACCAGGATCTGCAGGAAGCATTTTCCGAAGCGGGGAAGGTGGACAGTTCCCAGGTCATCATCGACCGCGCTACCAACCGGTCGCGCGGCTTCGGCTTTGTCGAGATGGCCACGGACGATGCCGCCGAGGCGGCGATCAAAAAGCTCAACGGCAGGGACATCAAGGGACGTCCGATTCGCGTCAATGAAGCGCAGGCGCGCAGCGGCGGCGATCGTGATCGGCGGCCCGGCGGTGGCGGCGGCGGACGGGATCGTTAGGGGAGCCGAGCGCACGGATGCACACACGGGCGCAAGTGAGTAAACCGCCTCGCGGCGTCACGTCGTTCGGATCACATCGTTGGGTTACCGATTCCGGTTCGGTCGATGACCGAAGCTGAAGTTTGATCGCTTCAACCGTTGCGACGCGGCCGGCGATGCGATGGCGGCGGCGGCTCCGCGGTGATTCCGCGAAGCGGTGAAGACCTCAAATACCCCAAATCGGTAGGCATTTTTTGACCGGCTCGGCAGGCGGCCGCGCGCGAGGTGAAGGTGCGTCCGCTACGATCGGCAGCCAATGCGCAAGCCGGATAAAATCCTGCATATACGCGTCGACGCTGTATGCTCCGCGCACTACATAAGCCGGATGATACATCGGGTATAACACCGATCCGCCGCGCTTCAGCGGAAACGGTGCGCGCGGATGAAACTCAGCCCCGCGCCCTGCCAGCTCGCGCCACGCCACCGCCCCCAGGCACACGATCATTCGCGGCCGCGCCGCGGTCAGCTCGGCCACCAGATGCTCGCGACAGTTGGCAATCTCGCGCGCGCCGGGGTCGCGATTGCGCCCGCGCCGGTCGCGCGGACAGCATCGCACCAGGTTGGTAACGAATACGCGCCCCAGGTACGCACGCGAGATCATTTCGCGCAGCAGATTACCCGAACGGTCGCCGCTGAACGGGATGCCGGTCCGGTCGCCGCCCAAGCGTCCCGGCGCGAGCCCCACGAATGCGATATCGGCCGGTGTGGCGCCTGCGCCGGGCACCGCCCGCGAACGACACCTGACCAGCGCCCGGCATCGACTGCACGCAAGAATCGCCGCGCGCACCTCGCGCATGGGTAGCGCCGCGGTCGAGGGCTGGCGCGCCTGGCGCAATTCAACGGGCATACCTCGTGCTCGCTACGATCGTTAACTCACGAGATTCGCGTCCACCCGGCCCGCGAACGCAACGGACGATGGGCGGCAGCGCGCCTCGCCTACAGGATTTCCTTTTCTTCCACTGCTTTGAATTCGGCCTCGCTCAATGCCTCGGCCTTGCGGCTGCCGTGTTTCTCGTAAAGTTCGAACAGGCTGGATTTGTGCGGGCGCACGCGTCCCAGCGGGCATTTCTGCCAATCCTCGAGCGACTCATCGCAGTAGCCCATCCGGTTCTCGCCGCACTTGGGTTGCAGGAAAACCGCGACCTCCGGCAGCACGCGCTTTATTTCGGCGCGCATCATCGCCACCATTCGCCGGATCTCCCACTGCGCGCGCACGCACAGCCGCAGATCGCAGATGTGCAGCATCTCGGCGAAATTCACCATTACGTGAAAGTTGGTCGGCGCCGCGTTGGGCAGCACGAAACGCGCGTCCTCGGCCGGAATCCCGGCCTTGAGCGCGCGTGCATACAGCTCCGAGGTCTGCGTCAACAGATCGGCAAAGTCCTGCTCCATTCCCGCGCGACGCCATGAATCAGGCATCACGAACGTCAGCCGATCCTGCTTGAACTTGACGTAGCGCTGGCTCTGCTGCTCGAAGCTGATGCCGATGCGATGGCGCACGAACTGATGCGAGAGCGAGCGCGACACGCCGGCGATCGCGAACCAGAAAACTATCTGCTCGAGCGGCGAGGCATGGCCGGTCTTGAGCCGCTCGCCGATAAATTCGCGAATGCGCTGGTGGCCGATCTTCTCGGTCTTTATTTTCTCCCACACCTCGATCGGCGAATCCGACGAATAGCAGGTGCGAAACGCCGCATAGAGCTTCTCCAGCGGATCGCTCGCGTAGTCGATCAGCTTCACCTGCATCGCGGTGCGGGAATCCTGTGCGGTTGTCATCGTGAATGCTTCTCGGCTTCCACTGTATTGCACGCGCGCGCCGAAGGTAATCGCCGGCCGCGCCATTATCAACTCCGTCCACAGACCGCCTGGCGCCGGCCTTCGGCTGATTGCCGTTGCATGCCGGCGTCGAGGCTCCTAGATTCCGCTCATGGCTATGGCGGTCGAAAACCTCTATCTGCGCGTCATTCGGCCGCTGCTCTTCCGGCTCGAGCCCGAGCGCGCTCATCGGCTGACCCTGACCATGCTCGGGCCGCTCGCGATGCTGCGCAAGCCGCCCGCCGATTCCCCGGCCCTGGCGAGCTCTGCCTGGGGTATGCGCTTCTCCTGCCCGCTCGGCCTCGCCGCCGGCATGGACAAGGACATCCGCGCGGTCGCCGCGTGGCAGGTGCTCGGATTCGGCTTCGCCGAGCTGGGCACGATAACGCCGCGCCCGCAGGCGGGCAATCCGCGCCCGCGGATGTGGCGATTACCCGAGGAGCGCGCGCTCATCAATCGTCTCGGCTTTCCGAGCGCCGGTATGGAATCCGCGGCGCGCCGGCTCGCACGTCTGCGGCAGCGCAAGCCGGCCATCAGACTGGGGCTCAACCTCGGGCCCAACAAGGATACGCCGCCCGAGCGCGTCGCGGCCGATTATGCAGCCCTGGTCGCGCGGCTCGGCACAATGGCGGACTTCATCGTCATCAACGTCAGCTCGCCCAACACGCCGGGGCTGCGCGACTGGCAATCCGCGGCACGCCTTGCCCAGTTGATGCGCCCGATTCGGGACGAAGCGCTCAAGCTCACGCCGCGCCCGCCGCTGCTGGTGAAGCTCGCGCCCGACCTCAACGCGCAAGTGCTCGCGGCGGTGTGCGAGGCGGTGGCGGCCAACGGTGTTGACGGCATCGTCGCCTGCAACACGACCACCGCGCGCCAGGCGGTCGGCGTAACCTCCGCGCACGAGGGCGGGCTCAGCGGCGCGCCGCTTCGGGCGCGCGCGCTCGCGACCGTGGCTGAGATCCGACGGCGCACGGCCGGCAGAATACCAATCATCGGCGTCGGCGGAATTTTCAGCGCGCAGGACGCCTACCGGTATATCTGCTCGGGCGCGTGCCTGGTCGAACTTTATACCGGCTTGATCTACGAAGGCCCCGACCTGGTGCGCCGCATCAGGGAAGGCCTGCTCGAGCTGATGCGGCACGACGGCTTCAGCTCGATCGCCGAGGCAATCGGCAGCGGCGCGCTTGCGCCCGAGAGCGAGGCGCAGTAACCGGGCCGGCGTAAACGGAGGTGGCAGGATGTTGCAAGCGGAAAACGAATTTCTGGTCGATGCGCAATGGCTTCGCGATCATCACGATGACGCCGGCCTGCTCCTCATTGACACGCGGCCGGCGGCGGAGTTCCATGCGGGACACTTGCGCCATGCGCGCCATTTCGATCCCTTTCCGTTCCATCACGCGGATACCGGCGAGTCGGGCATGCGTGAGCTGCGCGCGCAGCTTGAATGGATCTTTTCCGTGCTGGGCGTATCGGGCGACGAGACCCTGGTCTGCTACGAGAACGAATCCGGGATGCGCGCCACGCGCGTCGCGTGGCTCGCCGAATACATGGGACATCGCCGCGTGCGCATTCTCGACGGCGGACTGAAACTGGCAGGCGCCGAACTCACTGCAGACGTCGCGCCGGTAACGCCACGGCGGTTCAACGCCGCGCCGCGCGAGGATATCTTCGCCTCGCACCAGTACCTGGTTGAGCGCCTGGGTCGCGCCGACGTGCGCATTTTCGACGTGCGCACGCCCGAGGAGTACTTCGGCGAGCGAGTGCGCGCGCGGCGCGCGGGCGCGCTCCCCGGCGCGGTGCACCTGGACTGGGTCAACAATGTCGGGACGAGCGGCGCGTTCAAGCCGGCCGCGGACCTGCGCGCCGCTTTTGAGCGCCTGGGCCTCGACCCTGAGTCCGAGATCATCCCCTACTGTCAGGGCGGCTATCGATCGGCCAATGCGTACTATGCGCTCCGGCTCGCCGGCTTCAATCGCGTGCGCAACTATATCGGTTCGTGGGGCGAATGGGGCAATCGCGAAGACCTACCGATAGAGCATCCGCGCCGCAAATGAAACGCGCACGAAATGGGCGCGCCGCGCGCCGGGCGCAGACCCCGGCGCACGGCGTCCTGCTCTTGAGCGCGTTCGAACCATTCGGCGGCGAGGGCAGCAATCCATCGTGGGAGGTCGCCGCACAACTCAATGGACTCGAGATCGGCGGATTAACTGTCAAAGCCGTGCGATTGCCGGTGAACACGCCGCGCGCGGTGCGATCGATCGCCGCCGCGATCGCGCGGCTCAAGCCGCGCGCGGTGCTGGGCCTCGGCCAGGCCGGCGGCCGGCCCGCGATTTCGCTCGAACAGGTCGCCATCAATTTGGTCGAGCGGCGCGCCGCGCGCGAAAGCGACGGCGGCCTCGCGGGCACCCCGGTCGTGCGCGGCGGCCCCGACGCCATCTTTGCCCGCCTGCCGCTGCGCGCGATCCTGCGGGCGCTCGCGCGCCGCGAGATTCCGGCGGCGCTGTCGCTCAGCGCGGGCGCATACGTCTGCAATTCGGTAATGTACGCGACGCTGTTCGCGTTGCGCGCGCGGCCCCGCATTCCCGCCGGATTCATCCACCTGCCTTACGCGGCCAGCCAGGCAGCGCATCATCGCCAGACGCCCAGCATGTCGCCGGATCTGATGACGTCGGCGGTCACAACCGCGATCGAAACCATCGCGCGCGTCCTGCGGACGACGCGGCGGCGACGGCGCCCGCGCGCGTAGGGGAACCGCGCCCTCAGCTTTCGTCGGCCTGGGACCGGGGAACGCCGAGCGCCACCATCAGCAGCGGGCTCAAGCCCGCCGCGTGGGGTGAAAAGAACTCCGTGACCTCATCGTCGTAAAATGTGAGCCCGGTAGCGCCGTGGCCGAGCGCATAGGCGGCCAGATAGGCGCGCCCGCCGTGCAATCCGGCTTCCAGATGCGCGTCGCGATAGCCGCGATTTCCCAGCGCGCCGAGCGCGCGCTCGAGGTTCGCCATATAACAGAGCAGCGCCGAACAATCGGCGCCCAGCGGCTGCTCGAGGCAAAGGTACCCGGCTTCGGCCCGGAAATTGCCCGGCTTGAGCAGCACGAACTCGCCCGTCGCGCGGCGATAGTAGTACGCCCCCGGCACAAGCCCGTCGATCGCGTTCGCAATCAGGTAGGTATCGGAGAGCGCGGGAAAATCGGCGCGCGGATGCCGACTCGAAGCCTCCAAAATCGCCGCCAGGTCCACAACCGGGATCGGCCGGTGCGCGAACGCTCGTGTCGAGCCGCGCCGCAGGATGGTCTCGCCGAGGCTCAGGCCGCCGCGCATCCGAGCCGGCGCGGCTGACGCGTGTTCGGCGGATGATTCCGACTGCGGCATCTCGATCCGGCGGTCGGCGACCGCGGCGACGTCTTCGTCGCCGCCCAATCGCGACGCCCGATGCATCCGCACCAGGTCGGGGTAGCTCACTTCCTCGGATGAGAGCGGGATCGTCTCGAGTGCAAGCTGCGTCAGGTCAGACGACGCGGGCGAAATCGGCTCTGCGCCGCGGTCGCCGAGCGCCACGAGGCACATTGCGCCTTCGCGCTCGCCGTCGATCCCCAAAAGCGCCTCGATTTCCGAATCGCAAAAGGCGCCGACCAACTCGTTCGAGAACCCCTCGGCGGCCGCGCTCGCGAGCAGATTGGCGAGCATAGTGCCGGCATCCCACAGACAATAGCGGTAGGCGCGCGCCCGATACTTCCACGTGCTGCGCCAGAAGATCGCGCTCAGCAATACGATCGCGCGCGATCGCGCGAGCGAAGGGCGGCGGCCGGTCGCGCGCGCGATGAACGTGCGCCAGTCTCCGCGGCGCAATCCGCGCAGTCGCAGGTCGGCGGGCGAAAAATGATACAGGCCCGGCTCGAGACCTTCAGCTTCGCCGATCGCCACATAAACTTCGATCGGATAAAGCGCGCCCGCCGACGGCGCGGCGCGGAAGTGGTAGTCCTCGCCGCCGACCCGCCTGCGCCGCGTCAATCCGTCGGCGCAGAACAGGATGCGGGTGAGCGCCTCGAGCGTCAGCGCGCCGCCGCTATCCGCTCGCGCGTCCGCGGCCACAGCTTGAAGCGCGGGCACGCGGGCGAGACTCAGGTCGCGCGGCAGCGCGAGTCCCGCCACTTCGGGATAGAGCTTGTACGGGAGCGGCCGGTTCGGCCAATCGAGAAAATGCGCATCGCTCCGCACGCTCGCGTAGGAATGTTTGGTCAGCGCGTGATAGGTTCGCGCCACTTCGATTTCTCGATTGCCCAAGATTGCCTGCTCCTGCCCGCGAATGTCGACTCGCGCCGCGCCCTCCGCACCGCGCGACATTATATCACCCGCTCTGGTCGGCTGGTCGGTATCGGCGCGACCGTGCTATGGACTGAATAATCAGCGGGCAGTCAGCCGCGGTCCGGAGAATCCGATGGGCGCGAATCCGCCACGACTCGGCGCAGCCGAAGTGAAGGCCCTGTTCGAGAAGCTGAGCAACTGGGGCCGCTGGGGTAAGGACGACGAGCGCGGCGCGCTCAACTACATCACCGCCGACAAGCGAGCCGCTGCCGGACGGCTCGTGCAAAGCGGCGAAACCGTGACCATGGCGCTGCCGCTCGCGACCGCATCGGGCCCGGACAATCCCACGCCGGTCACGCACGTGATGCTCTATTCCGGGGCGGGCCTGCCGGCCGCGCTCGACTACTTCGCGATCGCTCCGCACGGGATGGCATTCACGCACCTGGACGCTCTCTGCCACGTTTTCTGGGAGCGCAGAATGTACAACGGCTTCAGCTCGAGCGAGGTCAGTCGCTGGGGTGCGCGCAAATGCGGCATCGATGCGGCACGGGACGGGATCGTCAGCCGTGGCGTGCTGCTGGACATCGCGCGGACCAAAAATCTCGAATGGATGGAGCCGGGCGAGAGAATTTTCCCCGAAGACCTCGATGCCGCCGAGCGCGCGCATCGCGTGCGCGTCGGCGAGGGCGACGTGCTGCTGATTCGCACGGGCCGCATGGCGCGCCAGCGCGGGCTGGGCCCGTGGGACAGCCGCAACGAGGGCATGGCCGGGCTCGATCCGAGCTGTCTGCCGTGGCTCCACGAACGTCGGATCGCGGTACTCGGATGCGACGGCGTGAGCGACGTACTGCCGACCGGTTACGGCGCCGAGCTGATCTTCCCGATTCATGTGGGAATGCTGGTCGCGATGGGCGTACATCTCATCGATAATGCCGACCTGGAGGCGCTGGGCGCGGCCTGCGCGCGCGCCGCGCGCCACGAGTTCATGTTCGCGATGCTGCCGCTCATCCTCGAGCGCGGCACCGCATCGCCGGTAAATCCGGTCGCGATTTTCTGAACCGCAGGCGACAGGAGAAGTCACGATGCCATCCGAAGCTTTGGTGATCGATGCCGACGGACACATCCTCGAGCCCCCCGATCTGTGGGAGCGCTACCTCGAACCGCGCTACCGCGATCGCGCATTGCGCATCGTCGTCGGACAGGACGGCTACGAATACCTGGAAATCGATCGCAAAATCTCGCGCCTGTGCCGCCGCGGCCAACTCGCCACGCTCGGCGGCATGGGCAGGAAAGTGGACGAAGCGAAGGCGCTGCGCGAGCGCGCCACGCGCGGCGACGGCAATCCCGAGGAGCTGCGCTACAAGATGCCCGGTCCCGAGGACACCTACCTCAAGGGCGCTGCGTTCGGCACCATGGACATGCGTGAGCGCGTCACCCTGCTCGACCGCGAGGGCATGGCCACCGCCATCCTCTATCCGACGCTGGGACTGATGTGGGAGGCGGAATGCTTCGATGCCGAAATCGCCGCGGCGTACTGCCGCGCCTACAACCGCTGGATCGCGGACTTCTGCCGTGATTCCGGCGGACGCCTGGTTCCGATCGCGCACCTGTCGCTGGGCGATCCGGCGGCGGCGGCCCAGGAGCTGGAGCGCGCGGTCAAGGACGGATGCCGCGGGGCGTTCGTGGCGCCGTTCACCATGACGAAGATCGCGCACGGCGAGAGGGCGCACGATCGCGTATTCGCGGCGGCGCAGGCGCTCGACGTCCCGCTCGCGATTCATCCAACCTTCGAGCCGGTCGATTTCGCGGTCCATCATCGCTACGAGAATTTCCGCTGGGCCGTGTGGTACCACGATCTGTTTGCCGGCCAGGGCGTCCAGCACGCCTTTGCCACGTTCTTCCAGTGCGGCACCTTCGATCGCTCTCCCGGCCTGCGCGTGGTGGTGCTCGAGTCGGGCGCCGGATGGATCGGCTACTTCTTCGATCGCGCCGACGCAATCTATGCCGGCACCACGCTGGGCGCAACCGTGCGGCTGAAGGAAAAACCCTCGTACTATTTCAAGGAGCGATGCTTCATCTCGGCCGATCCCGACGAGCGCACCATCGCGGCGATGATGAAGCGGGTGGGCAGGGACCGGTTCTTCTGGGCCAGCGACTATCCCCATCCCGACCATCCCGGCAACTACCTCGAGGAGCTGCGCGGGATGATCGCGCCGATGAGCGAGGACGAGCGGCGGGGGATTCTCGGCGAAAACGTCGCCCGCGCCTACAAGCTCGCCTGAGCCGCGCCCGCCGGCGCTCAGCGCGCGCCGCCGGAGAGCGCCGGATGAATCCACATCTCCGAGCCGGCCCCGACGCGCGCGGCGAGGCCGCCAAGATGGCGCGCGTTCTCGCCGTCGATGAAGATGTTGACGTGACGCCGAAGCTCGCCCTGCTCATCCAGCACGCGGTCGCGGATTCCCGGATGCGCGCGCGCGAGCGCCTCGATTATCTCGGCCGCGCTCGCGCCCTTCTCCGGCGCGAGCGCGACCTCGACCACATCGCGTCCGTCGGTCCATCGGCGGAGCGCCCCCGGGATATGCACGCGCATCGCTAAGCCACCAATGCGCTCTTGACGCAGAGCACAGGCGGCAGGAACTCAGCCAGCGCGCGCCAGCTCTCGCCCTCGTCGGCCGAGCCGTAGAGCTGGCCGCCGCGGGTCCCGAAATAGAGTCCCACCGGCTCGAACGTGTCGGCGCAAAACGCATCGCGCAAAACAGTGAAAAATCCGGCGCGGTCGGGCAGCCCCCTGCCGAGCGCCTCCCACGACGCGCCTGCATCGCGCGAGCGCCACACGCGCGGCGCGCCATCGCGCGGCACGCGGAACTCGTCCGAGACCAGCGGGAAATTGTAAATCGTCCCGCCGCGCCGCGGATGCGCGACCATCGGAAAGCCGAAATCCGACGGCAGCCCGTTTTCGATCGTCACCCACGAGCGCGCGTCATTGTCGGTGCGATAGACGCCCGGATGATTCTGCAGATACATGCGCGACGGGTTTTCCGCGTCGAACCGCATCTTGTGCGGACAGAGCGTGGCCCCGGGGACATCCGGATGGACGCGCAGACCGTTGACGCATGGGTTCCACGAATCGCCGCCGTCGTCGCTGCGGTAGATGCCACCCGACGATATCGCCGCGTACATCCGCTGCGGCTCGCGCGGATGGACCAGCAGGGTGTGCAGGCAAAGGCCGCCGAACCCGGGATTCCACTTCGGCCGATCAGGATGGTTGAACAGCGCCTCGTTGAGGCGAAACGTCTCGCCGCGATCGTCAGAGCGAAACATCGCCGCCGGATCGACCCCGGCCAGCACCACGTCCGCGCCCAGCGCGGTCGAGGCCTCGAGCGCCCATACCGCGTTGAGCGCGGCTCCGCTGCCGCGCGGAAACTTGATATTGCCCTCGGTCGGCTCGTTCCACGTCGCGCCGAAATCGTCGGACCAACTCACCATCGCACCCCAGTGATTGCTCTTGTTGCCGGCCAGGATGCGCGGGTTGTTGTCATTGACCAATGCCAGCGACCACACCGATTGGCCCGGAAAATGCGGACCCGACACTTTGAAGTCGGCGCGGCGCGAATCGCTCAGCAGGAGAAACGCGCCCTTCGCCGTACCCACCATCAGCAACAGATCGCCGGCGGCGGGCGAGAATTTCACGCCATTGGCATGCGCGCTCATGACGGGCGCTCGCAGTTGATCATCCAGGGCGTGCCGAATTGGTCGACCAGCATGCCGAAGCGCACCGCCCAGAAGGTTTCCTGGATCGGCATCCGCACCGTCGCGTTTTCCGACAGCGCCTGGAAGATACGCTCCGCCTCGCGCGGCTCGGCGACGCTCAGCGTCACCGAGAAGCCCTTCATCGGCTCGTACCGATCGGGCGGCGCGTCGCCGCCCATCAAAATCTGGTCGCTGACCCTCAGACGCGCATGCATGATTTTCTTGAGCCAGTGCGACGGCACCTGGCTCGCGATCGGCGTGCCCTCATGCGTGAGCATGGCCTCGATTCTGCCGCCGAGCGCCTTTTCATAAAATTTGAAAGCCGCTTCGCAGTTGCCGTTGAACATCAGGTAAGGATTGAGCTGCATGGTTAACTCCTCTTCCGATCACGTCACTCAGTATTCAGCCGCAGATCGAAAACCCGCATTCGAGCCGAGCCCACGCCGGCCCCCGGCAGCGCGTGGCCAGCTCTTCGATCGCGGCGTGCGCCTCGCGTACCGCTTCGGCTTCGCTCGAGGCCGCGCCCACCGCGCCCGCGCTGCCGCATGGATCGGCCAATGTCCAGAACCAGGTCGATTGGCCGTTCCACAGCCTGAAGCCGACGCCGAGATGATCGCGTTTGTCCTGCATGACCGTCCCCGGATTGCTCGCCCTGACGCTATGCCTCGATCGTTTCGGCGCGGTTGCGCAACGCGTTGAAGACGGTCGCCGGAACGCACAAGCGCTCGTCCTGATAAATCGCCCGCACTTGCGCGAAGGCGCGATCGTCGGACGCGGTCAGCGCGGCGGCGCGATCGAGCAGCGCTTCATCGTCGCCGGACAGCCGATCGCGCTCGCCCGGCATCATGCCCCACACGTCCCACGGCAGCAGTTCCCTCCGATTGAGCGCCGCCACGTCGCGCACGACATTGCCGGCGATGAACCACATCCCGCGCAGGTTGGGAACGAACGACAGGCCGAAGAGCTCCGCGTTGGCACCCGCGTTGCGGCACCTGAGCCATGCGTCGCCCGCGCCGATGAAACGGTCGCGGGGCACGTCAAGCGGATCGAAATCGGGATGGAACAGGTTGCGCTGCACGGCGTCGATTTGCGCGTCAACCAGGACCCATCGCCGCTGCGCGGCGTTCCAGTATTCGCACACCCAATGATCCTCGAAGCGGCCCGGCGTGAAATACGCCGCGAAGCCGCAGCGCGCGCGCGCCGGCACGCCGCGCGCCTTGAGCATCGCCGCCAGCATCAGCGAGAAATGCCGGCACACCGCCGCCATCCGATTGTGCGGTTCGCGCGCGACGCCGAGCGGGCGATCGTCAATCGCCCGGATGCGCGTGAGCATTGCGCGCAGGGGCCGCAGATGCGCATCATCGATGCGCTCTTCGGACATCCGCACGTCATACGCGAACGCCGCCAGGTCGCGATGGATGAGCACGCCCTGCACCACCGCGCACAGATCGGCGAGCGCTTCGGGCAGGGCGTCGAAGCGCGCGCCGCGCGCGTCCGCCGCCGCCATCGTCCCGAAACCGCGATAATAATCCTGCGGAGTTTCCATACCGTGCCGCCCCTGCTCGATCTTTCCGTTGCCGATCGTTCGTCCGCTTCAGGCCGACCCGACAAGCTGACCGAGACGATCCAGCGCGCCGCTCCAGCCGTTGTTATGCGCGTCGCGCGCGCTCTCGCTCTCGAACACCGCCTGATGAAGCGTCAGTTTGGTCTGTTTGCCGCGCTCCTCGAACAGCACCGTCAGCACCGTCTCGGGCCTGGTGGCGTTGCCCTGGTCGTCGGTCCAGCTGAATGTGCATGTGAGTCGCTCGGGTTCCTTGATCTCGCGATACACTCCCCTAAGCCAGTGATCGGCGCCCTCGGCCGAGCGCATGTGAAAGCGGTAGGCGCCGCCCGGACGGACGTCCATTTTGCCCAGCACCCTGGTGGTGAAGCCGTGCGGGCCCCACCACTGCACCAGGCGCTCGGGGTCGGTCCAGGCTTTGAAGACCAGCGGGCGCGGCGCGTCGAACGTGCGCTCGATGACCAGTACGCGATCGGCCGGCTCCATGACCAGGCTACTTTCGACGGACATGCTTTTTCTTCTCCCTGGGTTGCGCGCCGCCTTTCTGCAGCTTGCGCAGATATTCGTCCAGACGATCCAGGCTCTGCTCCCAGAACCGCCGGTAGCGTTCGAGAAAATCGGCGGCATCTCTGAGCGGAGCCGCGTCAAGCCGGCACGGACGCCATTGCGCCGCGCGGCCGCGCTCGACGAGCCCGGCGCGCTCGAGCACCTTCAGATGCTTGGATATCGCCGGCAAGCTCATCGTAAACGGCGCCGCCAGCTCGGTGACCGAAGTCTGACCCGCGGCCAGGCGTGCCAGCATCGCGCGGCGAGTCGGATCGGCGAGCGCGGCAAAGGTGGCGCTCAGACGGTCGGCGGCGGGGTTTTCATTAACCATGCAGTTAAATAACCTGATGGTTAAATAGCGCCGCGCCCGATCCGTGTCAAGCCCCGCCGCGCGCCGCGCTTTTCAAGCACGCCGCGCGCGGGTTATTGATCCTCCCGGTCCCACTCCCAAACCGTCGTGCGCAGCGCACGAGCGACGAGGCTCTGACGATGGATCTCAACTTCATGCCGGCGATTGAGCTTAACGCCCTTGTCCGCAGGCGCGAGATCAAGCCGAGCGAGGCGGTCGCGCAGGCGCTCGCGCGCGTGGAAGCGCTCGACCCGAGGCTCGGCGCGTTCTGCGCGATGCGCGCCGAGCAGGCGATGGCCGAGGCGCGCGCGATGGACGAGCGTATCGCGCACCGCCGCGAGCCGGCGGGAGCGCTCGCCGGCGTACCCATCGCGGTCAAGGACCTCGAGGACGTAGCGGGCATGGCGACCACTTACGGCTCGCGGCCGTTCCGCGACAACCTGGCCGCCGCCGATTCGATCGAAGTTGCCCGGCTCCGCGCCGCCGGCGCAATCGTGATTGGCAAAACCAACACGCCCGAGTTCGGCCATAACGCGTTCACCCGCAACCTGCTCTTCGGGCTCACGCGCAATCCGTGGGACCTCGAACGCACGCCGGGCGGATCCTCGGGCGGCAGCGCGGCCGCGGTGGCAGGCGGGATGGTTCCGCTCGCAACGGCTTCGGACGCCGGCGGATCGATTCGCCTGCCGGCGGCCTACACCGGATGCGTCGGCCTCAAACCTTCGCACGGGCGCATTCCGGGCGGCCCGCGCATGGGCATGGAGCCGTTCAACGGCATCGCGTCGCTCGGTCCGATCGCGCGCTCGGTCACCGACGCTGCGCTCTTTCTCGACCTGACGTGCGGCTATCATCCGGACGATCCCGAATCGCTGCCGCATCCCGGATTCTCCTACCTGGCGAGCCTGGAGCGTCTTCCGGCGGGGCTGCGCGTCGGCTTTCATCCCGACTTCGGACACGCGGTCGAACGCGAGACGATGGAGCTCGCAACAACCGCGGCGCAGGCCTTTCGCGAGTTCGGATGCACGGTCGAGGAAATCAAGGACCGCGTGCCCGAGACCGCGGCCGCCTGGACCACGGTGCGGGCGGCGCAGCTCCTGGCTCAGCTTGCCGACGTCATCCCCGCTCATCGCGCCGACATGAATCGTTCATTCGTCGCCTATACCGAGGCAGCGGCGAAGCTGGGATGGCGCGAGTATGGCGAAGCGCAGCGCGCTCGCGCGCGCTTCAACGCATGGGCGCGGGCGATCTTCGAGCGCTACGACCTGCTGCTCACTCCGGCAACCGCGACCGCGGCCTTCGCCGCCAACGGCCCGCCGCCCGCGGAAATCGAGGGTCGGCGCCTCGCCGACCCGCTGGACGCGCTGGTCTTCACCTATCCGTTCAACCTGAGCGGCCATCCGGCGATCGCCGTGCGCGCGGGCCTGAATGCGGGCGGCCTGCCATGCGGAATCCAGATCGTCGCCGAGCGCCATCGCGACGATCTCGTGCTGCAGGCCGCGTACGCCTACGAACGAACGCGCCCCTGGGACGGGCATTGGCCGCAACTCTAGGCGCGGCGCGGATTTTTGCGCGCGCCGTGCGCGGCCACCGGCGGGCCTCGGACAATCCGGACCTGAATCGGGAGAGGAGACGAGCTCAGGAGGAGACCGGCGCCGATCCGGGCTTGCCCGGGATCACGCCGATGCGCGCGAGTTCCTCCTTGAGAATCGCGCGCGAGAGCGGTTTGCACAGCACCGCCGAGGCGCCGAGTTCGTAGCTCTGCGCGATATCGAGGTCGTAGAGCGAGCTGGTGATTACGAACATCGGCACGTGCGAGCATGGATCGTGCGCGCGCGCCGCCGACAGCACGGCGAAACCGCCGTTGTCGGGCAGGCGCAGGTCGACCAGCATCAGATCGGGGCGGTCGGTATCGGTGAACTGCTGGATCAACTCGACCGCCTCGTCGGCGTTTTCGGCGACAATCACCTCGCTGGCGTCGCCCAGCACCTGGCGAATAACCGTGACGGCGATAAAAGAATGCTCCGGGTTATCCTCGACCAGGAAGACCCTGACGCCGAATTCCGGCGGAGCTTGTTCGTTGTTCTCCATACGGCCTCACACCCCCACACTATACATAAATCGCGGGGGCAAGTACCGCGTCCCATGGGCGCGCGATTGAACGCGGTGTCAGTCCCCGGCTGTCGATTGATACAATTGCCGTGCCACGGTGGTGGCACTATAGTCTCTTTTTTCCGGGTGCGCGCTGGTTTCGATTCGAAATCGCGCCCGTCCGCCGCATGAACGGAGCCCGGCGAAATTATTGAGAAAGTTGACCGTAAGACAGCTTATCGGCCGCTACAGATAACGGACGAAGTCTGACGGTCGCGCAGTTTCCGGCACGCGACCGCCGGGCACGGGTGCGATTTCACGCAACAATGTTGCATATCGGAAACAGCGCGTCTCGAATTTGACGCCGCGCGACGCGGGAAGGGTTGAATCAGTTGAGGAGCAGATCGCTGGCGGGAATCGCAGCTTCGGTCATGAAATCGCGATGGTTCGATCATCCCCTGATCCGCAAATGTTCGGCGCTGGTCAGCGAGGATTTGTCGGCCACTTACTCGCGCGACATCCAGAAATGGCTTGTGGTCGCGCCGATCATCGGGATCGCCTCGGGTCTCATCATCACCGCGATCGCGATCCTTATCCTGGGCCACCTCTGGGCGGCGATCCTCCCGCTGATGATCGCGCATCACGGCGCCATCATCCCCGTCACGCTCGCGGGCTTCGTCGCGACCGGCCTGATCATGCAGTTCCTGACGCGCGATCCCGATGTCCACTCGACCGAAGAGATCATCGAGTCGTATCACGAGCACCAGGGCGACATCGACACGCGCCCGTTCTGGTACAAACTGCTCGCCGCGGTCACCACGGTGGGTTTCGGCGGCAGCGCGGCGCTCGAGGGCCCGAGCATCTACGGCGGCGGCGCGATCGGCTCGTGGCTATGGAAGCAATTGCGGCGCACCGGGCGGCGTCTGGAGCCGCGCGACCGGCGCATCATGCTGATCAGCGGCGCAGCCGCCGGGATGGCGGCGGTCTTCCGCGCTCCGCTGACCGGCCTCATCTTTTCGCTCGAGATGCCGTACAAGGACGACCTCGCGCATGAGGCGTTGCTGCCCTCGCTGATTTCATCGGTCGTGGCCTACGCGGTGCTGGTTTCGTTCATGGGCACGGCGCCGCTGTTCGCGTTCGGCGGCAACGAGCCGTTCTCGGATCGCGACCTCCTGTGGTCGGCGCTGCTCGGCGTGATCTGCGGATTCGTGGCGATGAATTTCGCCAACGGCTTTCGCCGCACCCGCACCTTCTTCGTCAACCTGCGCACGCCGCATACGTTCAAGCTCGCGGTCGGCGGTCTGCTGACCGGCATCGTCGGCCTGATCTACATCACGCTTCATCCCGGCGGATTGATCCCGCTCGGCCCCAACTACGAGGCGGTGGACATGATCCTCAATCAGCCGCGCGGCGCCGGCGAACTGATCGCGTTTGCCGTGGCCAAGCTGCTGGCGACCTTGTTTTCGCTGGGCAGCGGCGGAGTCAGCGCGATGTTCGTGCCGCTGTTCCTGACCGGCGGCGCGCTCGGCAAGGCCTTCGCCTATCTCGCGCTCGGCGGTCCGCGCGGCGATCTGTTCGCCGCGGTCGGAATGGCCGCGTTCATCGCCGCCGGCTACAAGACCCCCCTGGCCGCAGTGGTGTTCGTGGCCGAGACCAGCGGCAGCCATTCCTACATCATCCCGACCCTCATCGGCGCGGCCGTGGCCTACGCAGTTTCGGGCGAGGCCTCGGTGTCCGGCGATCAGCGGCTGCACCAGGCGGCGCGCGTGAGCGAACTCATCGGCCGGACGGCGGGCGACGTGATGCAGCGCCGGGTCGTGGGCGTGCAGGCTTCGGCAACGCTGAAGATGTTCGCCGAGAGCGTCGCCGCCCATCACCGCCATGCACTCTTTCCGGTTTACGACGGCCCGCGCACGATCGGCATCGTATCGGTGTGGGCGCTGAGCAAGGTTCCGGCGGGCGAGTGGGAGCGCACGCGCGTGAGCGACATCGCCGAGACCGATGCGACCTGGATCGCGCCCGAGACCGATCTGGACGAGGCGCTGCGCCTGCTGACGCGCGAGAACGCGCCGCAGCTTCTGCTGGTCGGCGCCGATGCATCCGCCGCCGCGGGCGTCCTGGCGGGAATCGTGACCAAGAGCGACATCCTGCGCTCGATGGGCGACAACCACTACCCGGATCATCCGCGCGCCCCCATCGGCATCGACCGCCATGACGCGGTCTAGCGGCGCGCCGCCGCGCGCTCAGCCGAGCGCGCTGTAGTCGTCGATATTCTGAAACGCCCAGGGCATGAAGCGCGCGGCTTCGACCGTCGCCAGGCGCCGCGCCTCGGCGTGAATATCGCCCTCGAAATACGTCGCTCCGCGCAGTTCGACCACTTCGATTTCGCCGAGCGGGTCGTGATGCGAGGGCTTGAAAATGACCTTGCCCGAGCCGCGCCGATGCACCCGCACGTGCTGGGTGAAATGGGCATGGACCAGGATCGGATCGAATTCGAGTCCGCGCCCGTCGGCCGCGTGCATGAACTTGAAATGGAAGCGGTCGGCGTAGGTGGGCCCCTGGATCGGCAGCGTCTCGCTAAGCCGCGCCTCGAGCGACATGTACTCGATGCCCATGCGCTCGACGCTCGCCCGGACAACGTCGCCGTCGCTGTGCAGGCGCACCCGCGCCTGTTTCTTCGGCTCGCCGTAAAGCTCGCGGCCGAAGATGATCGCGACGTCGGTTGACATCGGCATCGCCAGGCAATAGTCGCCCTCGACCTCCTTGTAACGCGCGCGCACGCACAGCATTCCGCCGTCGAACGCGCCGACGCAGTTCGAGCGGCCGAGCGTGCCGATGCCGGCGGTGACCAGCGGTTCGGCCGCCGGTTCGAGCGGCGGCGGCAGGACCTCGCGCACGATCTCCGGGCGCGTCAGGTACTGTACGGCGAGCCATCGCGCATCGGCGAAAATCGGCGCCTGCAGCGTCGCTTCGATTTTTCTTATCTGCTCGGCGTTTTTGATCCAGTTGCGGGTCAGCATTGGTGCCACCTCCATCGCAATTGATTTTCAAGCGAAGTGCGGCATCACGCGCTCGGCGAACGTGCGCATCGCGTCGATCAGATTGCGATGACCGCTCAGGCCGCCAACCTCGAACCAGCACACCATGCGCGTGAAGCCGAATTGCTCCCTGAGCGCGGCGATCCGATCGATACAGCGCTGCGGCTCGCCAAACACGCCCATCAGCGAATCCACCTGCTCGTAGGTGATCGCGCGCATGCGCTCGATCACGCGCTCGAAGTCCTGCGGCTGCGCGATGCTCTCCGGGCGGAGGGTCTCGGTGATCGTGCGAAAATAATTGTTCAGGCTCGGTTCGACAATCGCGCGCACCGCCGCCTGGTCGCGGCCGGGAAAGGTCAGAAACATCGCCGCCAGCCAGTCCGGCGGCAGCCGCCTGCCCGCGACGGCCATCGCTTCGCAGTACACCGCAAGCCGCTCGGGCAGCACGTTGACCGGGTTCACCGGCCCGCCGGCAAAGATCGGAAACGCATTCGTGCCGGCGAAGCTGAACGTGTCGGGGCTGTTGGCGGCCAGCCGCAGCGGCGGATGCGGCCGCTGCAGCGGTCGCGGTATCACCTCGACGTTATCCGCCGTGTAGAAGCGTCCGCGAAAATCGAGCCGCTCCTCGCTCCACGCGCGCCGCATGAACGTCAGCATCTCCTCGAAGCGCTCGCGGCTGGTGCTCATGTCGACCCCGTAGCCGCGATAGTTGCTGGGAAACGCGCCGCGCCCGGCGCCGAACTCGACCCGCCCGCCCGAGAGCACGTCGAGCGTCGCGATCTCCTCGGCGAGCCGCACCGGGTGATGCAACGGCAGCAGGTTGACCGCGATCCCCAGGCGCAGTCGCGCGGTACGCTCGGCGATCGCCGCGAGCTGCAGCAACGGCGCCGGCATCAGGGAGAAGCGCGGCGTGAAATGGACCTCGGCCAGCCACAGAGTGTCGAAGCCCAGCCGGTCGGCCTCGACTGCCTCCTCGACCAGCTCGCGATAACGAACCGCCGGATCCTGCGCGTCCGCGGAAGGCAACTGATAGAAGAGGTCGAATTTCATGCATGCCGCTCCGCTGGGCGCGAGCTTGCCCCCAGCATAGTCAAAGACCAGGCGCGCCAGAAAGGCTAAACCGCATCGTCCGCCGCAATGGCGGCGGCGCTTCAATTGCCGACCTGCGCGGCGGTTGCTAGATTGCGAGACATCGACGCGCTGCGCGCGCGTCGTTCTCTCAATGGCCGAGGAAATTCGCGACCCATCCACTGCGCCGGCTGCCGATTCGCAATCGCTCGACGATCTCGATCCGCGCCGATGGCACGTGCCCATCGTGTGCAAGGACTGCGACAAGCCGTTCGCCGCGCCTTATCGTAATTTTCACGCCGGCGTCGTGTTCCATTGCCCCGCATGCCAGGGCTCGTGGGTTCCCAACACGACCATCGCACGCGGCGTGCGGCGCGTCTTCGAAAGCTTCTTCGCCGAACGCAGGCGCGCGCGCGAGGCGTTCGCCCGAGGCGAGAGCAAGCTTACGCGCGACCAGTTCGAGCGCGCCGAGCTCGACCAGCTCGAGGCATTCCGCAAACGGCTTGAGCGGATGGCGGCCGAGCTCAGACCGGCCGGCAAGCTGGTGCGCCCCAAAGGCATCGCCGCGATGTTCACCTGACCGCCTAAGGGCCGGGAAAGCTGCGGCTGACGGTCTTCCGTCCTCTCCATTCATGCCCTTTCCCTTTTGGGCGAATTTGGCAAATTATTCGCCTGCGTCATCACCACCCTTACTAGCATCCTGATTAGCGCGGCTTGGTTTTTGCTGGACTCTGGCTGCGACTAAGTCGCAGAAACAGCTATATTTTTCTAATGGGAGCTATAGCGACGCATGGCCTCCGACGGAACGAATGGCACCAGGACCGGACGCATCACCGCCGTTGCATCGGCGCTACGGCATCTCTGCCGCAGGAACTCGGGCCAGACATTTCTGCTGGTCAGTATCGCCCTGGTCGTACTGCTGGGGATGGCCGCATTGGCCGTCGACGTGGGCGATCTGTGGACGACCCGACGACTGATGCAGAGCGCGGCAGATGCCGGAGCGGTGGCAGGGGCGGATGAACTTGCGCTCGGCGGCACCAGTTCCACCATAACGACAGTCGCCAAGGACGCCGCATCGCACAACGGGTTCACCGACGGCCAGACCCGCGCCGGAGGCGCCAGCACCATTTCGGTGACGGTGCATAACCCTCCGACTTCCGGCCTCTATGCGGCGAACTCCAACGCGGTCGAGGTCGATGTCTCGGAGACCCAGAACACCTATTTCATGAAGGTGCTCGGCTTCTACAACGTGCCCGTCTCCACCCGTGCTGTGGCGGTGACGCTCGGCTCCGGATCGTGCGTCTATTCGCTCGACCCTTCGGCTTCGGACGCGGTTGACGTCGGCGGTACCGCGAGCGTCAGTTCGGCTTGCGGCCTGTACGTCAATTCCAATGCCTCGAACGCGCTGGACGTGCATGGCGGCGGCACGATCACGGCGCCGCTGGTGGGCGTGCGCGGCGGCACGGTGATCGCCGGCGGCGGCAGCTCGCCTCCCTCGACCGGTATCGCAGAGTTTGGAGATCCGCTCGCCTATATTGCGGCGCCGAGCTTCAGCGCGTGCTCCTCGTTCAACAATCCAACCGAGATTTCCGGGCCTCAGAGCCCGCAGGTGTACTGCGGAGGCATCAAGGTAACAGGAGGCCAGACGGTCACTTTCAGCTCCGGACTCTATGTCATCGACGGCGGCGGGATCACCATCAACAGCGGCACCGTCAGCGGAAGCGGCGTTACCTTTTATCTCACCGGAACCAACAGCGGCGGCAAGTCGAAATATGGGCCGGTTAAAATCGCCAGCAACGCGACCGTGAATCTGAGTTCACCCTGCAGCTCGTCAGGCGGAGACATCGCCGGAATGCTGTTCTTCCAGGATCGCTCGATTACGCCGACGGCCAACAATGGCAGTCAGATCAACGGCAGTTCGACTTCGACCTTCAGCGGCGCAATCTATTTTCCGACCACTTCGCTCGCGTATGCAGGCAACACGGCGTCGAACATGTTCACGCTGCTGATCTCGGACACACTGAGCTTCCTCGGCAACTCGACCATCGGCAACAACTTCAGCTGCCTCGCCAACGGATCGCTGATCAAGGACGCGGCGCTCGTTCAATAGGGGGAAAGTCTTCCGATGTCCGCGCGGAAATCGCTTAAATTCGCCAGGGGCCAGAGCGCCACCGAACTGGCCCTGGGTCTGCCGTTCCTGCTGGTGTTGCTGTTCGTGGTCGCCGAATGCGCCCGCGCTTTCTACATGGCGATGTGTGTCGCGAGCGCGGCGCGGGCCGGGGTCCAGTACGGCGCGCAAAGCTATATCAAAGCCATCGACAATGCGGGAATGACCGCGGCGGCCACCAACGACGCCTCGAACATCAGCGGACTCTCGGTGACGCCGACGCATTTCTGCATGTGCGACGGCTCGCAGTGCAGTCCCTCCCAGTCCACCCCCTGCACCGTCGACTGCAGCTCGCCGCCGTCCACCTGCACCGAGCCCAAGGTCTTTGTCGAGGTCACCACCAGCGCGACCTTCCGAACCGGCCTCATCTGGGGACTGCCCAACAACATTCCCCTGACCTCGACCGCCGTGATGCAGGCGCAAAGCGGCCAGGGGTTCTGA
>Ga0209581_1001916_pt1 | contig 22042 bp, 13 predicted proteins | sample Coa_R2_FD_187160 | JGI IMG/M metagenome (GOLD analysis project Ga0209581, IMG submission 187160) | Surface soil microbial communities from Centralia Pennsylvania, which are recovering from an underground coalmine fire - Coalmine... | ecosystem: Environmental > Terrestrial > Soil > Unclassified ...
ATGCCCTGAACGCCATTGACCGTGCCGGCGACATAGATGGCATCGTAATTCGCGCCGGGGGCCGCCATTCCAAAGCCGATCACATTGGCCTGCGTCACATTCGCCAGCTTCGTGAAGGTCTTGCCCCCGTCGGTCGAGTGCCAGACGCCGGAGACGTGGCCGGTCGTGGTGCTGCCTCCCGCCAGCCAGACATCGCCCTGGATGCCGGGCACGGCCTTGACGACTACCGTGTCGCCCGCCTGGGGCAGACCGGTGGCGACGCTCGCGGTAAAGGTGGCCCCCCCGTCGGTGCTGTACCAGAACTTACCCTGCCCAAAACCATAGAACAGCTTCGGGTTCACGCGGTCGGAGGCCACAACGGCGTTCTGTGGGATATTCGCCGAGACGGTCCAGCTATTCCCGTTGTCGGTCGAGTAAGAAACCTGCGCGTTGACCGGTGCCCAGAGCACCCGGCTGGCGTCCGCTGCCGCCGCGACCGTCCCGCCATTCTGAGAGACGCCGGGGATGTCTTTATTTCCCGCGAACCAGCTTGAGCCTCCGTCATAGCTAAAAGCAGTGCTGGTCACGGGGGGACTGGCGCCGGGATTGCCATAGCCGACGCGCACCAGAAAGTTCGGGTTGAGTTCCGCGTAATCGAGCGCAGCATACGAGCCGGCGTAGGGGATAGAATACATCGCAGCGGGAGAGGTGGTCAGGCTATCGTGGCGGAAGCCGCTCACATCGCCCAGCGTGCTATAGAGATGCGCGTTGGCCGGAGGGCTCACCAGGTCGGTGACGGCCTCCTCTTCGATTCCCAATGCGGTACTCTTAAAGGCAACGATCCCGCCGCTCTGGTAGCTATCCCACGCGGTCAGGTTGTTGGTGGCGTACAGGGTCGCGCCCGTGCCGTACATCATGCGATCAGCGTTGAATGGATCGATATTCATGCCCTCGATCATCCAGCCTAGCTTCACAGCGGGAACGGGAGCGACGGGGTTGGTATTGCCGAAGTTCAGCCAGGGCGCATTCGAGGTATCGATGGTATAGTACAGGTTTCGATTCGGATAGCTGGCCCAGCTCCAGATCGGCTCCCAGCTCGTCCCGCCGTTCGTAGTACGGAACAACTGCGCGTCCGGCCACCAGGAGTTGACGCTGGCCACGACCAGCGTCCCTGGATGCTGTAGATCGACGGCCAGCCCGCCGTACCCGAAGTAGTCGTTCGAGGAATCGGAGCCGGGCACCGGACTGATTTTGGTCCAGGTGTTGGTGCCGGGCACGTATTTCCAGACATCGCCATGATCGCCGTTGTAGGGACCGTCGAAATCGCTGTAGGTGACATATAAGGTGCCCTGCGAATCGAGCTTGCCCTGGTGCGGCAGATAGCCCGTCGTATTGTCGGTGCCGGTGGACCAGGTTGCGCCCCCGCTGCACGTGACGGTGGTGCCGCTCACGCTGCAGGTCGGTTCTCCGGGAATAGCCGCCCAGGTTGCGCCCCCATCGGTGCTGCGGTAAATGTTGTCCGCGCCGCTTCGATTATCGGCGACTCCCACATAGATGGTCTGGGTAGGACTGCCAGTCTTGCCGGTTGCGGGATCGAACGTCACCCACACCACGCCATCGGGATCGCTCTGGTAGCCGCTAGAATCGTTGGGATTTTCAGCATAAGGGCCGGTATCCGGGAAATTCGTCACCTGGCTCCAGGTCACGCCATAGTCGGTGCTTTTCCACAGGCCGTGGCCGCTGCGCGTGCCGTAATAGAGAATCGCGTCGTCGTTGGGATCGACCGCCAGGCGCTCACCCATACCGCGTCCGGGCATGTTGCCTCCGATTTTGAAAGGCATCTGGGTAATCTGGAAAGTCTTGCCCTGGTCGGTCGAGCGCAGGATCGCGCCGTTCATAGTGGTCCATGAGTTCGTATACAGCCCGGCAGCAATGTAGAGGCGGTTCGGATCAACCGGGTCGGTCGCCAGGCTCTCCACGCCCGCCCAGTTCCATTCGGCGGGCGTGACCCAGCCGAGTAACTGGGTCCAGGTGCCGCTGCTGGGATTCCAGCGATAGGCCCCGCCGATATCGGTGCGGGCGTAGATCAGGTCCTTTTGCTTTGGATTGAAGATCACATCGACCACAAAGCCGCCACCGCCGCCGGTGACGACGTTCTGCCAGGTATACGCCTGAGAAGTGTCCGGCGCAGCCGACGCCGCGCGCAGCGGACCAACGACTGCGGGAATCAGCGCGAGCGCCAGCGCAAGCAGGGTCAAGACAAAGAGGACCCACCGCCGCCTGCTGGCATACATTCCCTGTTCTCTCATAAGTAAAGCTCTCTCTCCTCAATCAGAGAAACGACTCATCCTTTGAGTCGAGCAAATCATCGAACAAGAGCGTAGTCTGCGAAACTGCAAGGAAAACGCATCCCCTCCTTTCGTTCAGCCGAGAGGTGTGAGTATCGGGGGCGCCCGGGCAGCCGCCCCGTGTGTCCGGGCCAGACCTGCGCATAATGATGAGGACTTCCCAAAAATAGTATCAGGCGGCACGTGAGGGAATACCAGAGCAGATACTGAGCATTCAGCAGGCAGGTCAGCAGCAGGCAGAAGTGGCCCTGCATTTTCCTGGGGGAGGCGGGATTGGGTAATTTTGGTCAGGATTGGCCTTGTTTCATGGCCACGCGGCTCACCGGCTGAGCCAGCCCCTGGGGGCCGTCAGACCGCTTCGTTCTCTACCTGTTTCACCAGTCTGACCTCCTGTTCATCAAGCGGAAGCACCTGGCAAGCGTCGGGAGGGAAGGTGACGTGGACGCGCTGGGCAACGAAGTAATCGCGGGCCTGCTGGCTGGGGATGTCGGCGGTGAGGGTTGTGTGCTCATCTACGCGCACATGGAAGCGCGTAAACGGCCCCAGAAAGGTGCGCAGTTCGATAATGCCCTCGAGACGATTCCCGGCGTGATTGCTGCCTTCCTCGTCCGCCTCTGCGCCCTGGTACAACATGACCGCCTCCGGGCGAACCATTACCAGGACCGACGCCCCTTCTGGCAAATCTGCGCCGGGCAGAACGTGCAGCAGCCAGTTTTCTCCCTGGCAGAGACCCTCGGAGGCTGACGTCAGCACGCCGCGAAACTGATTACTGGTACCGACAAAGCTGGCCGCAAAGACCGTGCGCGGATTGCTGTAGATCTGCTCCGGCTGGTCAAGTTGCTCGATCCGGCCCTGCGCCATCACCGCAATGCGATCCGAAATCGCCAGCGCCTCTTCCTGGTCGTGCGTGACGTAGATAGCCGTCATCTTGAGTTGCTGCTGAATGCGACGGATCTCCTCGCGTAAGCTCACGCGCACTTTGGCATCGAGGGCTGAGAGCGGCTCATCGAGCAGGAGCACCTTTGGCTCAACCGCCAGCGCACGCGCCAGGGCAATGCGCTGCTGCTGTCCACCGGAGAGCTGGTGGGGATAGCTGCGCCCCCGCTCCGAGAGTCCCACCAGGTCTAATAACTCGGCGCAGCGCCGTTGAATCACCTCTCTTGGCTTGCGTTGAATGCTCATGCCGAAGGCGATGTTCTGCTCCGCCGTCATATGGGGAAAGAGGGCATAGGATTGAAAAACCATCCCCATCGGGCGCTTGCTCGCGGCACGGTTGGTGATATCCTCGCCATCGAGAAAGATGGTCCCGCTGCTGGGAACCTCAAAGCCCGCGATCATACGCAGGATGGTCGTTTTCCCACACCCGCTTGGGCCGAGCAGCGTCAGGAACTCGCCGCGTTCTACCGCCAGGTTGATATGATCGACGGCAGTGGTGCGTCCAAATTGTTTGGTAATGTCTCCTAGTTCAAGAAAAGCCATAGCTCGCTCCTTTATCTATCTCGCGCCCGCGATATCGATCTGACCCTCTCTCCCCCGCCGTCCACGCACCAGCAGGAGAATGCCCAGGACGCAGATCAGCGTGAACAAAAAGCTCAGGACGGCCAGGTCGGCGGCCTGGTGCGCATCGTTCTGCCCGGTTGCGTTAAGGAAGATGGGAAAGGTGTAAATATTGAACAGGCTGGCCATCGTAAACTCCCCCATGACGGTCGAGAAGGTCAGCAGAGCCGCGCTGAGCACGCCCGGCCAGATATTCGGGAGAATGACGGTCAGAAACGCTCGCCACCATCCGCTGCCCAGGCTGTAGGCCGCCTCGGTGAGCACGGTCGTGTTGATCGCGCGCAGGCTGTTATCGATGGGCCGATAGACAAACGGCAGCGCGATGATCACGTAGGCACAGATGAGCAGCGGGGGCGTATCAATAATATTCAAGCCATTGCTCAACAATGGAACCAGGCCCAGGGAAAGGATATTGATAAGAGGCCCGCTGTTGCCGCTGTACTGCTGAAGAAGTCCCACCCCCAGAACAATGGCAGGCATGGCAAAAGGAACAAGCGAGAGGAACTCCAATAAGGGACGAGCCTTCGGCAGGCGCAGATGCACCCAGTATGCCGTGGGCGTCACCAGGAGAATCGCCAGCAGCGTCGTGCCAAGAGCCAGTTCGAGAGAGGTCAGCAACGTTTGAGAGAAATCGGGATCGCTGAAGGTGCGTTGCAGCGCCGACAGATCAAATCCCGAACCACTCGAAAGACCAAAGGCCAGGGTCGCGCCCAGCGGAACCAGCAGATAGAGCATGACGAGCACCAGGACAATCATATCCAGTCCGCCGCGGCGTCGCGCCAGCCGGGGCCGCTCTTCTGGTCTGGTATACAGATCTGCGACCGCCCGGGAGCTAATATTGCTCGGACCCGTTTGCATCATCGCTACCTCCCCTGCCAGGCGCTGACCCGGCGCAGCATGGTGGTATAGAGGGAAACCGCCACAAGCAGAACCACCACCATCCCCACCGACAGCGCATCCCCCAGGCCAAAGTCAATTGTGACATTCCCGTTCACAACAAAATTGATGAGGACCGGCACCAGGTTGATGTTGCCCTGAGCCAGAGCGAAGGCGGTTGCGAAGGCCCCAAACGAGTTGGCAAAGAGCAGCATGGCCGCGGCGACGAGCGAGGGAAAGAGAATAGGGAGCGCCACTCGTCGCCAGTAGGTAACGTTCGAGGCGCCCAGGTTCGTCGCGGCCTCGCGCCACTCCGGGCGCAGCGCGCTGAGCGCCGGCAACGTCATCAAAATCATCAGCGGCAACTGGAAATAGACATACACCAGCACCAGTCCCCAGAATTGGTAGATGCTAAAACCGAGATTGTACAGGTCGAGATGCAGCCAGTTGTGTAAGAGAACCGTGACAAAACCTGTCACGCCCAGCGTCGCCACGAAGGCGAAAGCCAGGGGCACGCCCGCAAAATTTGCCGCGATGCTGGAGAAACCGATCAGCAGGTTGCGCAGCCAGCCGGTGCGCAGATTGTAAACGCCATACGCCGCGATTGCCCCAAAAACGCCCCCGATGAGCGCCGTCACACCTGAGATGGCGATGCTGGTTTCAAAGGCGTGCAGGTATTCGGTCGTGAACATGTGATGATAATTATCCAGGGTGGGCGCGCCGGTCGTGTCGTCACGCAGACTGCCCTGGAGAATGATAATGGCCGGAAGAATCTCGAAGAGCAGGCAGAACAACAAGAAAGGCAGCAGCCCCAGCCAGCTTGTGAGAGTATAGCTCCATCTCCTTCTGCCGGTACGTCTCGTCCCAACCCCTGCCCCGCTCGGGACGCTGACCGTTGATCTTCCCGCGCGCTCGGTCGCCACCCGTGGTTGCATCACATTTCCTCCTGTAGGTGTTAGAGAAAAAGGGGCGCGATTCATGATTCTCAGCTATCATAGCACATGCATCGCGCCCTGTCCCCACCTTCTGTGCCGGGGGTTGGCACCGCCCCTCCTACGATCCCAGGACCTGCGGTCCCCAGTTCTGGTTGACGACGGTCGCTGCGGCATCCAACTGTGCGAGGCTGGGGAATTTGACATTTGTATACTGCGAGGCCGGTGGCAGCTTGGCCGCGAGGTCGGCGGGCACCTTGTTCGCGGCAACGAGCGCCTGATAGCGCGCCGGGTGAGCGTAGCCTTTCAGATAGAACAACTGCCCCTCGTCCGAGAAGATGTATTCGATCCACAGCCGGGCCGCAAACGGATGCGGCGCCGTCTTGTTCACAATGGAGACATACGGGCCGGCAATCGAGGCGTCCGAAGGAATGACCACCTGGATGTGCGGTTTCCCGGCCAGTTGATCGCGGAAACCCAGCCCCAGATAATCCCACATCACGGCGATGGCAACCTCCCCTTTCGTGATGTTGGCGATGCTCGAACGCGCGGCGGTGAAGTTGCCTTTCTTCTTCAGCGCGGCAAAGAAGTCGATGCCCGGCTGGATATTATCGAGACTGCCCCCGTGAGCCAGCGAGGCAGAGAAGACCGCCAGAAAGGCGTCGTTGGCCTGCCGGGGATCGCCATCGATGCCCACCATGTTTTTGTAGTCGTTGGCGAGCAGATCCGCGAAGGAGGCCGGAGGGTTCTTAACGATATCAGTATTAATGACCAACGCCTGGGCACCATAGTATTCCGTACACCAGTAGCCCTGAGCATCTTTCAGATTCGCATCGATATCGCTCCAATGGGAGTGAATGTACGGCGTGACTAATCCCTGTTGAACGGCAGTTGGACCAAACTTGAAGCCCACATCCCCGATATCCCCATGTGGATGGGTCTTCGAGTCCTTGAAGACGACCAGCTCCTGCGCCGAGGAGTACTCGGCCTCGACTTTGTAGGAGATAGGCACGCTATAGTTTTTGGTGTAACCGGCGAGAATGTCGGCATAGTCCGCCCATTCGGGTGGAATGCCTATGGCCTGGAGCTGGCCCTCCTGCTTCGCATGCGATATCAAGGTCTGCATGTCGATGGGACCGGCCATATTGACGTTCGCCGGAGCCGGACCGCCGCTGCTGTTGCCACAGGACTCCAAAAAGGCGGCAAACGCCGCCCCTGAAAGGCTCAGCGCCCCTGCTCGCTTCAAGAAAGCACGACGATTGTGCGGGGTAAAGATACTGTGAAACATCTCCTGGTCGTGGTTGGACATATGCGGGCTCCTCCTTGTACCTGAACGGAGTAAAAATAACGAACAAGAACGCGCTTAGTGGACGACGCGAAAATTACGCACCCAGATCAATTCATCGCCTTATGGCAAAACAGTCGCCTTTCCAGAGAGATGAGATACTGCCGGGTTTACAGCATCCAAAGCGAGTATACCTATCGATTGTAAGCAAGAGCAATGGCTATGGTATCTACCCCTGCTCACCGAATATAGCAGAAGTAGCTATTGCGAAGCCTGTGGCGCTCCGGTATAGTGTAAAGACACTCCTTTTCAAAAATCGGGGCCTCTTTGCGCGCTTTTTAAGAGATCGGCACATTTCTCGCCGATCATCATGCAGGTAATACAGGGATTGACGCTGACCATGCTCGGAAAGATAGAGGCATCTGCCACCCTCAGGCGCTGCACTCCTTTCACACGCAGGCGTGCATCCACAACGGTTCGTGAATCATGCACCGCTCCCATCCTGCAGGTTCCCGCCGGATGATAGACCGTATTGGCCGTCCGCCGCGCATATTCAGAGAGCTCTTGTTCGTCCTGGATTGCCTCGCTGGGAGCAAGCTCGCGGCTTATCCACTTGCGCAGTGCAGGCTGGGCGGCGATTTTGCGCGCGAGCCTCATTCCTTTGAGCAGGAGCGTTTCGTCATACCCATCGGGATCGGTAAAGTACCGGCAGTCAATCACCGGCGCAGCGGTGGGATCAGCCGAACGCAGCCGGACAAACCCTTCGCTTCTCGCTCGCGGCACATTGGGCGTCAGGGAAAAACCGTGCCGAGCGGTTGGATACCCCAGGGGAGCCGTGTTCCAGTCAAATGGCACGATGCCGAAATGCAGCATGACGTCGGGCAGAGGCGAGTCGGGCAGGACTTTGCTAAAGAGGCCGACCTCCCAATACTGGGTGGTTTGAGCCGGCACCGGCTGATTCGTTTCCCAGATCAGCACGCCCTCCGGGTGATCGATGAGATGCTCCCCGACGCCTGGCAGGTCTACTCTCACCGCAATGCCGATCTCCTCCAGGTGGCGACGCGGCCCAATGCCGGATAAGAGTAGCAGTCTGGGCGTCTCGAAGGTTCCACAACACAGGACAATCTCCCTCCTGGCGGCCAGCGTGACGGCAGCCGTCTCTACCGCATACGCCCTGTTCTCTTCATCGAGCAGAACCCGGTTCACGATGGTATCGGTGAGCAGCGTAAGGTTCCTGGTTGTGGCGAGTCGAGGATGAAGATATGCCTGAGAACTAGACTGACGCTGCCCGTTGCGCGCGTTTAACTCGAATATGCCGGCCCCTTCATGTAATTCGCTCTCAATATGAAAGGAGATCTGCTCGAATCCGGCCTGCTGCGCTGCCTCAAGAAACGATCGGCTCAAAGGATTGAGAGGAGGCGCGGGATCGATAGAGACCTGTTGAAAGACCCGCTCAAAATAGGGAGCAGTCTCGCGCGCTCCCCAACCCTCGCATCCAGCTTGTCGCCAGGCATCCATGTCATAGGCTGGCGCGCGAAATGCGATACAGGAGTTATGAGAACTGCATCCTCCCAGGACGCGTCCGCGACTATGGCGAATGCGGGAATTGCCACGCGCCTGCTGCTCAATACGGTAATCGTAATCGAGTTCCGTGCCCAGAAGGTCGGGCCAGTTCTGGATGGCTAGAACGTCCGGCCTGTTGGCATCGGTCGGCCCGGCCTCAATGAGACAGACGGTAATTGCTGGATCTTCCGCCAACCTGGCGGCGACCACAGATCCCGCCGTCCCGCCTCCGACAATGATGTAATCAAAGAGTTGCATGTGTTCCATCGGTGCAATCCTGCAAGCGCGCCATAACGTATGCGCACGACTCCCCGCCGCGCGGCTGCGACGAGAGTGATCCAGCCATGTCATCCCTGCCTTTTTCTCATCTCTACTATAACATACGCGCACCCTTTCCGACCAAAGGGGTGCAGCCCCCGTTTATGCAAAGACTACAGCGCCGCGACGCCTTCTGCTACCATCTGTCTCTGAACCTCTGCGCGATACGCCTCGACCAGTGCGTTCTGCCGATCGAGGGACCAACCATGCTCGCCGGCCATGCGGGCAGCTACCTCGGCGACGACGCCGAGGCCGCGCTGGCGATCTTCAAGCGCGATAGAGGTGCGCCGGGCCAGGATGTCTGCGGGCGTCATGGCCATCTCGTAGCGACAGGCGGCGATGATTTCCGCGTGGATATAAGGCAGGTCGGCGATGAGCGATTGAGCGAGCGAGGCATCTTCCTCAATCAGTTCCAGCACCGCGCGAGCTTCGGAACCGTAACTCTGCGCCAGGTGGCGGACACTCTCTGCGCTCAGGCCCAACCTGCTTCCCCTTTGCTCCAGTTCGTCCCGCACGGCAGGCCAGTCGGCGCTTCCCTGTAACGGCAGGGACAGCGTGGGATGACGGATTCGGAGCCCATCGCGGCGATTCAGCAGATCGACGGTATCCTGGGCCATCCGCCTGTAGGTCGTGAGTTTCCCCCCGACGATCGTCACCAGCCCGGAGGAGTCCTGCAACACCGCATGCGTGCGGGAAAGGCGCGCGGTCGAGCGCGTCGCCTTGCCGCGAGGTTTGAAAAGCGGTCGATACCCGGCATAGGTGCTAATAATCTGCTGCTCCGTGAGGTCAAGCGCAAGGTAGCGATTGAGATATTTAAGCAGATAGGCGACATCTTCCGGGGACGCGCCGGGGTGCTCCAGGTCGCCGCTCCCGGTATCGGTGGTGCCAAAAAGGACACGCGTTCCCCAGGGCACCAGAAAGAGAATCCGCCGATCCTCGGTTTCAGGCAAGACAAGCGCGGCCTCGCCCAGCCTGATATGCTCACGGGACAGCACCAGGTGGACGCCCTTGCTGGGTTCCACCTGGACCGCCGGCGTGCCTCCGAGCAGCGCCTCAACTCGCTCCGAGAAGACGCCGGTCGCGTTGACCACGTGGCGCGCGCGCACGGCAAGTTCCGCGCCACTCAGCGCGTCACGCACCCGCGCGCCGCACACCTGTCCCCCTTGCAGGAGAAAGGAGGTCACTTCGGCATAGTTGACGATAGTCGCGCCAGAGCTCGCTGCCGTGCGCATGAGCGTCATGGTCAAGCGAGCATCGTTGGTCTGGGCGTCGTAATAGACAAAGCCTTCCTTTAAACGATGGGCAACCAGGTCAGGAACCAGGCGAAGCACGTCTTCGCGGCTCAAACGATGGTGGCATTTGATCCCGCGCCGCCCGGCCATCAGGTCGTACATCCATAGACCCATATCGAGGAGGGCGCTCAGACCAATGCCTCCCGGCGTCGTAAAGGGCAGTCCGACGGGATGACGGTCGCCCCGGTAGATCGGTAAAATAAAGGCCAGCGGGCGAACCAGGAACGGCGCATTTTGTAACAGCAGGCCGCGTTCCACCAATCCTTCATGGACCAGGGCAAGATCGAAATTGGGCAAGTAACGAATGCCCCCATGCACCAGTTTTGTCGATTTGCTGCTGGTGCCACCGGCAAAATCGGCCTTCTCGACCAGGGCGACGGTATATCCCCGGGCGGCGGCGTCCAGCGCCACGCCAGCTCCGGTAATACCTCCGCCGATCACCAGGACATCAAAATGGCTCCTCTCCAGTTCCTGGAGATTACGCGCCCGCACGGTTGCTGAGAACGGTTGCATGTATTCCGCAAGGAGAGCGAGCTGGGCGCCGCAGGGACGAACCGCCGCGGCGCCCGGCCTGCTCTCTTCATCCTTTCCTCATGTGCAAAACTGCGCGGAGGATCACAACCTCCGTGCAGCAAACCTACCTGAGCACTCCATACTGCGTCGCCGTGCTGGCCACGATAATCGCCGTGATCAGCATGCCATTGATAAAGGCACCCGCGTATATCCGCCCGGTCTTGTGGAAGAAGTAGGTGGAAACGGACGCGACGATCATATACACCGGCACGAACTGATACGCGACGATGGTGAGCAGGGGCTGGTCCGAGGTCGTGAGCGTCTGGCCGGCGGCCAGGGGAATATACTCGACGAGGAGGAAAACCACATAGCCGATGGCCATCACCACGACATTGATGAGGAGCTGCCAGCCCAACGCCAGGCGCGCGATGCGCAGTTGCCCATGGAGCAGCACGCCAAGCACCAGGAAGTACAGGATAAACGGCACGACATACGCCAGCCAGATGGGGAAGTGCGCGGCATTCAACGGCTTGATGTTAAAGACCCAGATGCGCACATCGGTATTGAACGCCCAGTTCAGGAACTCCAGCGCAAGATACACCGACGCCACAACGAGGACGGCGTAGAGCAGCGCCTTGCCAATCTTCCTCCATTCGAGGCGATTATTCTCGCCGGTGATCCCATAGTGATTGAGCCGCGCACCCTGGCGGCGGTTAAGCGCCAGATGCCAGGCGGAGAAGAGGATCAGGCCGATCAACGCCCCGCCGATGGCCCAGGCCATGATTCCGTTGGTGATCTGCTGCGGGAAGACCGCGTTCACTTTCCAGCTTTCGCCATAGAGCTGGAAGGGGTAGAAAGTGAAAATGGCGACCAGGATCAGGATCAACGCACCAACAACCCAGCCAATGCCTTTCACGGCCCGCGAGACAGGTAGCTCAGAGGCCAACTCGGAGAAGAATGGCAGGCGCAGCAGGAGCGAGCCAACCGGGAAGAGTAGCAGCACCACACCGATCAGCGCCAGCAGGGTGCCGATCTCATCCCAGATCCAGATCTGATCAGAGGCTGGCAACGGACTCACGCCAATCAGGGTCTGCTGCATCCAGGAAACCGCATCCCCAACGCCCTCGCTGGTAAAGGTAAGGCCGGGATGGGTTGTCGGCACGATGTTCAGCACGCGGGCCGTGCCATCGGCAATCGAGCCATAGACGTGATTCACCTGGATTGTGCTCGAGAGGCCGAACAGCGCCTGCATACGCGGCGAGGAGGGAAACTGACTGCCGGTCGGCTCAAGCCACATCAGCTGGGAAAATTCGGAGTCCTGCGCCTCGACTACGGCCACGTTCTTAGGGAAGGTCGGCGTGCCCGGAACAGGCTCAAGAGGCGGCGTGCTCGTCGATGAGCTGAGCAGGACCAGCGAGCGGTAGGCGTCGGGATGAGTGGCAGCGGCAATAACCGAGGCCCAGCCGCCCATAGAGTGCCCGATCAGGCCGATGTCACCCTTGCGCACAATATCCAGCGAATTCAGGTACGCCAGGGCGTCCGGGCCGCCATAGCCATTAGCGAAGGCCGGCGCATCCGAGAAGCCATGCCCCGTCTGGTCCGCCGCCAGCACGACGCAGCCGCGCCTGGCCATCTCGATGGAGAAGCCATCCATCGTGTCATGCGAATTGATGTATCCATGAATCGTGACCACGCCGCAGGCCGGCGTCTTTGATGTGGCTGTGTTTGGGATATACAGCAGTCCGCTCATCATGACGCCATCTGTTCCGGCAAAATTCACCTGGCGAACCGAGATCTGCCCGCCGGCGGTCTGCGCGAGATTGGCGATCAGCCCGCCGCCGAGGATGAGAACGATCGCGATCAGCAGCACAAAATACGGTGACTTGAGCCATGTCGGAGCACGTCGCGTGCTCTCCTGAGCAAGAACCTCGCTCTTTTCTTGCGCCTCTTTGCTGGTTGACATAGATTCCTCCTCCGCAAAAATGCGATGAAGCAGAACAATAACAGATATTTTTTCTGAGCCAGACCCCTTTGCCGGCTCAGAAAGAAACAAAAATAGGCACCGGCTCCCCGGAAAACGACAACGCCCGCCGGCCCTAAAGCCAGCGATCAAGGTCGCTTACCGCAACCGCGCGCACGCCTGTGCCCAGCACCGCCTGCAATTGCTCGGTGGTGCGCAGCAGACCCGAAGCCATATAGGGCAACGACAGGCAGGGTTTTAAGCGCGGCATAATATGCGGCAGCACGCCCGCCGGGGCAAAGTCCAGCATATCTACACAGGCTGGCTCAACGGAGGCCAGAGACAGTCTCAGACCGGTCGAATCGACGGCAAAGATACGCTGCACGGTTTCCAGCCCGCTCTCTTTTGCGCTTGCCAGCACTTTGGGATGGCTGGAGAGAATGCCTCTCACATGCAGCCGCTCGCCCAGGTAACGAAAACCCGAGGCATCCGGGTAAATACCATCAATATGATCGATGTTGGCGTAAACGGAGCAGCCGGCGCGGAATGCTCGCTCGAGCAGCGTTGAAAACTCAAAGATATTGCAATGGTGCAGCAGCAGCGCCCGCACCACAGGCGTCTCCAGCGCCTGAATAAATTGCGCACGCGTCTCCACCACAGGAACGAGGACATGGCGGGCCGGGAGATTGAGCAATGACGTACTGGCTTGAGTAAGCATGTCACATCTCTCCTTCCTCAAGAAAAAAGGTCTGAAAAACAGCAAAGCCCTAAGCCCTTCCCATTAGGAAGTTCGCTTAGGACTCTTCACTTCTCTGTCCTGGTTCTATGCGATTGTCGGACGAACCGGTTACTTATGTATTGTTAGTATAATCATACTCAGCAGAGGAGGCGATTGTCAAGAGGATTGCAAGAGAGGCGCAAAAATTCAGCAGGATTCGGGGGCGCTCACGACAGAATCATAGCAATGAACCGCTTGCTTCTGATACAATAGGGAACGATGAAAAAGCATGAATTTCTCCGCCTGGCGCGCGGCTATCCCGTGGCGGCGGCAATCAAGTCAACCGAAGAGATGGAGCTTGCGCTCGCTTCAGACGCGCTCCTGCTTTTTGTCCTCAAGGGAGACGCCTTTCAACTGGCCCCCTTTGTTGAACGGGCCCATGAGCTTGCCAAAGGCGTGGTGGTGCATATTGATTTGATGGGAGGCGTCGGCAAAGATCGCGCCGGCATCCAGTATTTACGCCAGATCGATGTTGATGCGATTATCACCAGCCGCTCGCAACTGGTGACATCCGGCAAGGCAGAGGGGATGCTCACCATCCAGCGCCTCTTGCTGACCGACGACGCCGCGCTGGAGACAGGCATGCGAACCATCTCCCGCTCTACCCCCGATCTGGTAGAAGTGCTGCCCGGTATCCTCTTTCCCGATCTGGCCCCAACGCTGCGCCAGACGCTGCCCGGTCCGTTCATCGCCGGCGGCTTTATCCGCACACCCGCAGATGTGGCGAACGTGCTGGCCGCCGGCGGCATCCTCAGCAGCAGCAGCGCGCACAATCTGTGGCAGCGGGAATATGCGCGGCTTTGACCCTGAACCGACGCCTCAGCTTACACAGCGGGAGAAATCGGCGAAACACCTCAAATTATGTTATGCAAAGAAGAGATCTGCCTGGAGGTAGTGACATCAATCTTGCAGAAGCACCTTCTCCATGACACATCCGACAATCTGCTGATCTGCCGTGAGAGTATAGAGCGCGAGAATGCCTTCCTGCACCTCTCCCCGGAAAAGCGGCGAGGTATAGGTAATACTGCTCCTGAAGGTGGCTTTTTCACCGGAACTGTTCAGTCCGGGTGTTGTCTGACCAATGATCGTGCGCTCATCGTTGAGGACCGCGAGGACGGTATGTTCTCCTGTCCGGGGAGAAGCGCTTCCAGTCACCTGCGTGGGACTGACGAGTTGCTGGAGGCTGTGCGGGGCCGTGAGAGCCATCCCTTTCGTCGCCACATCGGTCACTTCCCAGATGCCCCCATTCGTGTTGAGCTCCAGACGACTGAGCGAAACCTGGATCGTCGCATGGTCCAGGGCCGGATTCGAGACAAGCACCACTGCCTGCGCATCGTGCGCCCCACCGCCGCTCACGATCGTCGCCGGAGCACCTTCTGGCCACTGAAGAACAAATTCTGCAAAGGATTGAGCCGTCGAGACGGCATCGAGTTGCCATCCCCGACCTCCCTGGCTCGCATTCACCTCCTGCTGAGCATCCTCCGCCTGATAGCGTGTCATATCGGGGTAAAGTCCTACGAATCCCACCTGGACCAGCGTGTGCGCGCTGTCGGACCATTTGAATTCGCGGGCCAGCGTATGCCGGATCTGCGTGTTCTGAAAAGGCTGCCAGCCCTCCTGGTCGGTTAAGAGCGTGTTATAGTTGCTGATTTTCGCCGTGCCGCCCTGCAACCCGGTGAGATTGAAGATCTCTGAGGGTGAGGGGCCGGCCAGGTTGGTGAACACATGAATGTCGAGCAGACGATCAGTGCCGCTCGCACGCACCATGACTACCGCTTGCAGGGCTGGCTGTCCCATTAAATAGCCACAAGCCACTCCCTCAACCTCCTGGGTTGCCGTTGGATGCACAAAGCGCTCCCAGAAGCCAGGTGCCTGAACAGGAGCAGGGCAGGATTGAGGTCCCAGTAGAACACTCGCCGCGGTGGGCGCGGGCCTCAGCGCGGTTTCCGTCTGCCCGCCTGAGGTGTCGCACCCCGTCACCCAGAGCACCAGGACGAGCAGGAGAAAACAGGGCACGGGACGCAAGATTACTCGCTTCATCTATTTCCTGACAAAAAAAATTTTCCCCTGAATAGGCATACTATCGCATACCGATGGCTTTCCGGCAAGCCCTCCTGCCATCGCGCACTCAGAATTGACACGACGAAGGTTCTGTGTGTATGCTTCACATATTGAAGTAAGCAGATTGGGAGGAGGAGCCAGGCCGAGAAAGATTGTCGACGCATCTGAAATTCAGAAGAGGATGAACACTATGGGCGAAGTAACAACTTCTGAGGGCCGTTCTCAGCAACCGGCGGCCCCGGAGCAGAGGCTCCGACGCCGCGAAGATCCGGTGTTAATTACCGGCAGGGGGCAATATGTGGGCGACATTCGCCGTCCGGGCATGCTCTTTGTCAGTTTTGTGCGCAGTCTCTATCCCCATGCTCGTATTGTCGCGATCGATGTACAACAGGCAAAGGCGCATCCAGGCGTGGTAACTGTAGTGACAGGAGCGGACACCGCGCATCTAGGGGAGTTACTCACCAATTTATTTCCAGGCTCAGCATGGGCGCCGCAGCCCCCCATGCCGCGCGATGAGGTCAACTATGTTGGAGAGCCGGTGGCAGCGGTGGTAGCCGAGAGCGAAACGGCGGCGTTTGAGGCCGCTGAACTCGTTGCGGTTGATTACGAGGTGCTGCCCTCGGTCGGAGGACTCGATGCTGCGCTCCGAGAGGATAGCCCGAAGATCTTCAATGAGCAGGGCAATATTGCCGTGACCAGGGAGAAGACGGTAGGCGATGTCGAGGCAGGGTTTGCCCAGGCCGATAAGGTCGTCTCGCTCTACCTGCGGCAGCCGCGTCTGGCCCTGATGCCGATGGAGCCGCGCGGCATCGTTGCCGAAGGGCACGCCGACGGAACCCTCTCGGTCTGGATCTCCAGTCAATCGATCTGGTTCGCTCGCCAGCAACTGGCGATGACGCTGCATATTGCGCCGGCAGACATCACCATCACCATTCCTCACGTCGGAGGAGCCTTTGGCGGCAAAACCCGTCTCAGCGGCGAAGAGGTCGTGACGGCATTCCTGGCACATAAGCTGCAACGGCCTGTGCGCTGGCTGGAGAGTCGCGAGCACAATATTATCACGATGAATCATGGCCGGGGCCTGAACACCAGCATCCAGGCCGCCGTGCGCAAGGACGGGACGGTGCTGGCGCTCAAAGCCGAGTTTTTTGCCGACCTGGGGGCCTATCCCGGCGATTATAGCATCCTCAGCGTCGATTCAACCGCCTCGATGATCTCCGGCACGTATGCGATCCCGGCGATCACTACCATTATCCACGCGGTAAAGACCAACGCCGTCCCCACCGGCCCCTATCGGGGAGCCGGGCGGCCAGAGGCTTGCTACTGCATCGAGCGCACGATGGATGCGATTGCCCACGAACTCTCCCTGGACCCCGCTGAAGTGCGCAGGCGCAATCTGATTCCCAGCGCGGCTTTTCCACACTACAAAACCGCTACCGAGGCGGTCTATGATTCTGGCGCATACAGCTTTGCGCTGGACACCCTGCTGGCCGCGGCGAACTACGAGCAGCTTCGCGCCGAACAGGCCCGCCTGCGGGCGCAGGGCCGGTACGTCGGCATCGGACTCTGCGTCTACATCGAGTGTACCGCGATGGGCGGACAGGGCATGAGCGGCCAGCCCGATAGCGGGCAGGTACGTATTACTCCCGAGGGCAAGATTCTCGTCGAGAGCGCCTCGGTTGATAGCGGGCAGGGGCACGCCACCTCATTCGCCAGCATTGTCGCCCGGGAGTTCGCGGTCCCTCTTGAGCAGGTTGAGGTCTATATCGGGGACACCCCCAATGCCCATTCGCTTGCCACCTTTGCGAGCCGCAGCATGGGAGTCAACGGCGTCGCGCTCAAGCTCGCTGCCCAGGCTGTGAAAGAGCAAATGCTCAAAGTAGCCTCGCATCTGCTCGAAGTAGATGTGAGCGATCTTGAAGTGCGCGAGGGACGGGTGCAGGTTTCCGGCGTGCCCGGCAAGGCGTACACCTTCGCCCAACTGGCGAGCATTGCCGAGAATCCTGTGCAGAAAGAGCAGTTCCCCGAAGATCTCCAGAAAGAACTGCTCAAGGGGCTGTGCAGCAGGCAAGGCTTCGAGCCGGCAGATTTATCGTATCCCTTTGGTGCGCACCTGGCTGTGGTACAGGTTGACCCTGAAACCGGCGAGGTCCAGCTCCAACGCTATGTTGCGGTCGACGATTACGGCCATGTCCTTGTGCCCACGCTGGTAGAGGGTCAGACGCATGGGGCCATTACTCAGGGCATCGGCCAGGCCCTCTATGAGCAGATGGCCTATGACGTGAGAGGGCAGGTGCTCAGCGCAACGTTGATGGACTACGCCGTTCCCATTGCCAAAGACCTGCCTTCGTTCGAGCTGACTCTGACCGAGACGCCAAGCCCGCTCAACGTGCTGGGGGTGAAAGGAGCCGGCGAGGCAGGCACGGTGGCCGCGCCCGCCGCCGTTGCCAACGCCGTGATCGATGCGCTCCTGCCCCTGGGAATCACTTCCCTGGATGTCCCGCTGACACCTCACAATGTCTGGCAGGCGATCCAGCAGGCCAGCGCGGAAGCCGCTTCGTGAAGTGAGAGCCGCTGTAGCCATCCCCCCGATTTTCGCTTAGATCGGGGGATGGCGCAGATGCCAGGGCAGTGCCTGTTCGAGTTGCGCGGCCAGGCGAAAGAGCGTCGCCTCGTCGCCGTAGCGCGCTACCAGTTGCACGCCGATGGGCAGTCCCGCGCTCGATTGGCCCAGAGGCAGGCTGATTGCCGGCTGCCCGGTCATGTTGAAAAGCGGGGTAAACGGGATCAACTCAAACAGCTTGTTGAGCCATCCCCTGGGATCAATGCCCGGATCGTTCTGGTCGAGCGTTCCCAGCACAGGGGGCGGGCCGGCCACAGTCGGCGTCACCAGCACGTCATAGGAGCGGAAGAACGCGCTCACGCCTCTGGTGAGAGTAGCGCACAGCCGCAGCGCCCGCAGCAGATCGATGGCCGTGAGCCTGCGTCCGTATTCCACGCTGGCAAGCGTCACCGCCTCTAGTACGTCCGGGCCGAGCTCGATGCCCCGGGAGTAAGCGATGCCAAGCGCATTATCCGCGATCGAGGCAGTCCAGATCGGCAGGTTGGCATCGACGAAGCGTTCCCAATCGACCTGCGGGCTGGCCTCCTCTACGTCGTGACCCTGCGCGGCCAGTTCCCGGCAGACCTGCGAGACAGTATCGGCATATTCTTTGTCAACGGGTCCTCCCGACCAGGCTTGCGTCGTCATGGCGATGCGCAAGCGTCCGGGAGGACTTCCCACTTCTTGCGCGTAGGGGCGCTGAGGTGGAGGAGCGAAATATTTGTCTCCCCCGCCCGGACCGTTCACAGCGTCGAGCAGGGCGGCGGCATCGCGCACGCTCCGAGTCAGTGCAAAATCCACGCCGAGACCACAGAGGCGCTCATCGGTGTCCGGCCCTTGTGGGATACGTCCCCGCGTCGGCTTGAGGCCGACCAATCCGCACCAGGCGGCGGGGATACGAAGCGAGCCGGCGCCATCGGTTCCATGCGCCACCGGGACCGCCCGCACCGCCACCAGCGCCGCCGATCCCCCGCTTGATCCGCCTGTGCTGCGCGAGGGGTCCCAGGGATTGCGCGTGGGTCCATGAGCAACCGGCTCGGTGGTCGCGTTGAAGCCAAATTCGGGGGTCGCCGTCCGAGCCAGCGCGATCAAGCCCGCCTGCCTGAAGCGGGCCATCAGGTCGGTATCATGGGGAAAGATGATTCCTGCGCCGGTCAATCGGCTTCCCAGACCCGTCCTGATCCCTGCCGCGTGCAGCGAAAGATCTTTGACGACGAAAGGCACGCCGGCAAGGGGTCCGGTGGGCGAGGCGGAGAGCGGTTCCTCAAACAGTCCTCCGACGAGCGCGTTCAGGGTTGGATTTACCGCCAGAAGCGCCTGGCGCGCGAGCTCTTGCACTTCCTGGGCTGACACCTGCCCACTCTTGATCAGGTGCGCGAGGCCGACCGCATCGTACTCACGATACTCTGAAACGTGCATAGTGCCTCCTGCCTGTTGTAGGGACGATAGGTGTTGAGACCTGCGCGGCGAGCAGAAGCGAGTCCTTGAAGCGGAGGGTTCTGCCGGCAGTGGTCTCTCCATCTGAAAACTTCCTGGTCGCCGTACAGTATAGCATATTCAAACAGGAGATCGCCCGGACATGTTATGAGCAAGCGCCAGGCAGGTTTCACCGCTGAGGTTCATGTGATGCCATCTTCGTCAAGAGGAGAAACGAGGATCAAGTGCCCATTAAGATAGGGGGAAAAGCTGGTTTTGGGCGATCTTGACAAAGCAGACGCCATCATGCCATACTGTCCACAGAATCGCAACTCACGGGAGTTCGGAAGATCATGATGAACAAGCATCGCTGAACGATCTAGACGCTTGTTGCCCGGAGATCATCTCCTGGCAGGCGGGTCGGAAGCACGACACTCTTTTTCCGCGCACCACTTTCCCCTGGTGCTTTTTCCTGTGCCCGCGCACCTCCACGCGCTTTCCCTCGCCCTGCTCTCCTGTCTTTGACAGCCTCAACGTTTGTGGGAAAAGGCTGCTCTCTGTCCATGTATATCCTCTGCTTTTTGGAGGTCAGAACTATGCGATTGTTTCTACCAACGCGCCTCTCGGTTATTGGGGCGACGGCCCGTCTCCTCTTTGCAACTCATCCGCGCGCGTTTGTCACCAGCGCGGTAGGCTCACTGATTGAGCCACTCTTTTACCCGGCCCTGCTGCTCATTTTGCACCAGATGCTACAAGCGATTACCGGACCTGTGGGAAGCGTACAATTGAGCGGGACGGTTGCCGTCTCCAGCATTGAGCTTGTTGCCTTGCTGCTCATCCAACGCCTGGCGATTATCGTCCGCGATAGCTCCTCAACGATTCTGCGTCAGCAAGCCTGGGTGGTGATCAGTACCCGCATCATGCATAAAGTCCCCTCGGTTCCCTATGCCCTTTTTGAGAACAATGTGTTTCAAGCCCGCTATGGACTGGTCATTCGCGAAGCAGCGCAGCAATCGATTACGCTGGTGGATTCGCTGCTCTCGACCGTCCCGATCTTGCTTGGAGTGCTGGGTCTGGCCGCGACGCTCTTTGTGCTGGCCCCGCTTATGGTGGTCGCGATCATCGCAATTGCTATCCCTGCCCTGCTCACCGAGCGCCGGCTCAGCCACGCTATGTATGGCTTGCAGGAGCGCTCGGCCCCCGACCAGTTGCGTATGGATGTGCTCACCAATATGCAGGTTGATGCCGATTTCCAGCGCGATATCCGGGTCTACCAGAGTGATCTGGTGCCGCGCGAATACACGCGCCTGGCTGAGCGCTACCTGGTGGAGTTGAAGCGCCTCACCGCGCGTTTTCTAGGCTTGCGCACCGGAGCTGCCCTGGCGCAGGTTATCGGCCTGGGGTTGGCGCTTGTCGCGGCCTTCATACTCATCGGTCAGGGACAGCTTAGCGTGGCCAGTTTTGCTGTGCTCATTCCCGGCGTCTCCATGCTCTCCGGGATGATCAATTCATTTGTGTACCAGTACCGCTCGCTGCGGGAGTCGCTGTTGTACGCCGAGACGCTTTTCGATTTTCTGGCTACCTCCTTTGATCCCGTCGAGCCGGCAGCGCCTCTGGCTCCCGTCCCGGTATCTCCCCCTCGACTGGAATCCATTCGACTCGAAGGGGTGTCCTACACCTATCCCGCAACCCGGAAAGATGCCCTGCGTAATATCTCCTGTGTGTTCAAGCCGGGGCTGACCGCGATTGTGGGTACGAACGGCGCTGGCAAAAGCACCTTGATCAAACTCCTCTCCGGCATCGTCGCGCCTACGACCGGTCGGCTCACGGCAATGCTGTCCACCGGGGAGGAGACAACCCTTGCGGCCTGCACCAGGGCGATTCTGTTCCAGGAGCCGGCCCATTTCCCATTCAGTATTCGTCACAACGTGACCATGCGTTTTGAGCGCCTGCCGGAAGAGGAGGAGCGCATCTGGGAGGCGCTGCGGCAGGCAGGGCTGGAGGAGGTCGTCCGAGGCTTACCCGAAGGTCTGGAGACGGTCGTCGGGGCGGGATTTGGCGGCATCTCGGATCTGTCCGGGGGGCAATGGCAGCGCCTGGCCCTGGCCCGGCTGCTCTACCATGATGCTCCGCTGCTCATGCTGGATGAGCCAAGCGCCAGCCTGGACCCGGTGGGGGAACGCCAGATCTTCGAATTGCTCGCGCGCCTCTCGCGCGAGAAAATCATCCTGTTTGCCACTCATCGCTATGACACCATTCGCCAGGCCGATACGATCGCGGTCCTGGTCGATGGCCAGCTTGCGGAGATGGGCACCCATGACGAACTGGAACGCAACGCCCGCGAGTTCTGGTCCCTGTACCTGGCCCAGAGCTCGTCTCCTGTTGCCGATAGCTCGTCGTCCTGATGAAGGAGGTCTCTCCATGAACGCGACTCAACGTCCCTACAGCGGTGAGGCCGATCTTTCAGCCATATTGGCGCTGAAGCAGCTTTGCACCACGCCTCAGAACCTCTATGATCCACCCACTACGTCGGATCTGCGCCGACTGTTCGCCCCAACGACC